>Ga0118677_10000489_pt1 | contig 87064 bp, 51 predicted proteins | sample AliMusrvi5mmetaG_FD_86154 | JGI IMG/M metagenome (GOLD analysis project Ga0118677, IMG submission 86154)
TCACTACTTTGGTTTCTGCTGCCGATGCGGCCAGCGTGCCGGTAGGTCCGGCGACTGCCGCGGTAGCTGTAGTTTTGCAACTGTTCAGGTCGGTCACGGTTACGGTATAGGTGCCTGCAGACAAGCTGGTGGCAGTTGCGCCAGTCTGGGTGTTATTCCATATAAAGGTATAGGATCCCCATCCAAAGCTCGGGTAAACGGTAACTTCACCATCGGTTCCGCCAAAACAGGAGACAACCCTGGTGTTTGAAGCGTTTGCTGCAATTGCTGCCGAAGGGCCACTGACTGTGGCTGTGGCTGTAATGGAACAACTCTGCAGATCTGTCACGGTTACGTAATAGGACCCAGCGGATAACCCGGTAGCTGTAACGCCAGTCTGGTTATTGTTCCATAAATATGAATATGAACCCCATCCGTCGGAAGGATAAACTGTCGCACTGCCGTTGCTTTCACCAAAGCATGTTACTGGCGTAGTGCCTGTTGTGGCGGCCATTGCTGCAGAAGGACCTGTAACTGTAGCCGAAGCGGTACTACTGCAACTGTGCAGGTCGGAAACTGTTACCGTGTAAGTGCCGGCGGATAAACCGCTTGCAGTTGCGCCTGTCTGGTTGTTATTCCAAAGGTAGGTATAGGAACCCCATCCGCTGGATGGATATGCTGTTGCCGTTCCATCAATTCCGCCAAAACAGGTTACCACTTTGGTTCCAGCTGCTGTAACTGCAAGTGCACCAGAAGGTCCGGTCACGGTTGCTGTAGCTGTAACTTTACAGCTGTTCAGGTCGGTCACGGTCACCGTATAGGTGCCAGCGCTTAACCCGGTTGCAGTTGCATTGGTCTGGGTATTGTTCCACGTATACGTATAGCTGCCCCAGCCAAGGGACGGATAAACGGTTGCTTCTCCGTCGGCGATATTGTAACAACTAACAACCCTGGTCTCGGCTGCAGTGGCTGCAAGCGTCCCGGCAGGACCGGTGACGGCAGCCGTTGCCGTAACGCTGCAACTGTTAAGGTCGGTTACCGTTACCGTATAGGTACCGGCACTCAATCCTGACAAAGTTGTATTGGTCTGGCTGTTATTCCATAAATAGGTCAAACTGCCCCAGCCGCCACTCGCATATACAGCTGCAGTACCATCGCTGCTTCCAAAGCAGGATACAGGTTTGGTTTCAGCTGCCGAAGCTGTGAGAGCCGTTGCCGGCCCGGAAACAGAGGCCGAGGTTGTAACAGAACATCCGCCATCGTCTGTAACCGTCACGGTGTAATTTCCTGCGGTTAATCCTGTAGCAGTCAAGCCTGTCTGGCTATTGTTCCAAAGATAGAAATAGCTGCCCCATCCGCCGAGTGGTGTAACAGTCGCCTCACCATCGCTGCCGCCAAAGCAGGTGATCAATTTGGTTTGTTCTGCAGAAGCATCCAGGCTGACATCAGGTTCCTGGACCCAGATCCCGCCCGGTATGGTACAACTATGGGAGTCAGATACGGTAAGATAATAGGTTCCGGCTGTCAATCCGCTAATGCCCGGGGTCGTTTCGCCGTTTGACCATGAGTAATAATAGGGTGAAACACCACCTGAAATATAGTTCTGGTCAATGTGTCCATTGCTGCCACCTAAACAGGAAACATTATGTGCTGTATTGAGTGCATCAAAAAGTTCCGGTTCTGTGATGGTCAATGGCCCGACCACAAGGGTACAGGTGTTGTCATCCGTAATGGTAACATGGTAGGAACCGGCTGTTATTCCGGTTAGAACAGGATCAGCACTTAAATTAAAGTCGTCCCACAGATAGGAGTACCCTCCTGTTCCTCCTGAGATCTGAGGATCAATAGCACCTTCAGCATTTCCATTGCACATTACATGGGAGAATACCGGGTTTGCCGACAACGACCCGGGTTGCACGATGGAGGCGGTAGCTGTTTCTTTACAACTGTTGTCATCGGTTACGGTGACTGTATAATTGCCTGCAGTTAATCCGCTGGCTGTATTCGTTGTTTGTCCATTATTCCAAAGGTAGTGATATGCCGGGGTTCCGCCGGAAACCGAAACAACTGCCGAACCGGTGGAAAGACCATGACAGAGGATGTCGGTCTGACCGGAAATGGTTACTGAAAGGATGGCGTCAGGTTCAGTGATCGATGCTGTGGCCGTGGCGGTGCATCCATGAGCATCGGTCACAGTAACCGTATACAAACCAGCTGACAACCCTGATGCAGTTGCACCTGTCTGGGTATTGTTCCAGAGGTAGCTGTAACTTGATGTTCCGAAATTTGCGGTCACGGTTGCCGCTCCGCTGGAATTACCCTTGCACAGGATGTCCGTGTGTGAGGTGACGGAAGCCGTAAGTGAGGCTGAAGGCTGGCTGATCGTTACCGTTGCTGTTGCGGTGCAGTTGATGGCATCAGTCACAGTGACCGTGTAATTATTGGCAGTCAGGCCTGATGCAGTCGATCCGGTCTGGCCATTGCTCCATAAATACTGATAACCGGAAGATCCTCCGGAAGAAGAGGCAATGGCTATACCAGTCGAATTGCCGTAGCAGAGCACATCTGTATGGGATGTTACCGATATCAGTAACGTGGTTGGCACATTAACGGTGATGGTATATGCCGATCCCGCACATGAACCTCCGGTTGATGTAGGGGTAACCAGGTATTCAACAGATCCGGCGCTGACACTGCTTGGATTGGTAAGTGTTTGGTTGATGGTCCCTCCTGAACCACTGCTGGCACCGGTGATGCCGCCTGATACGGTTCCGATGGTCCACGCGAAATTGCTTGCGACATTGGCGGTAAGCGAAATATTGGGGCCGGTACCGTTACAGGTGTTTGCTGTTGCAGCATTGGTAACGGAAGGCGTCGGGTTAACCGTTATAGAGAATGTCTTGGTAGCTCCGCTGCAGGTTTTACCGGCATTGGTGTATTTCGGGGTAACAACAACGGTTGCTGTTACGGGCGAAGTAGTAGTATTCACGGCGGTAAACGAATCGATATCCCCTGTTCCTGTTGCCGATAGCCCGATTGACGGGGTATCGTTGGTCCAGGTATAGGAGGTGGCACCGGTACCCGTAAAGGTAACCTTGGTCGTTCCTGCATTATTGCACAGCGTTTGATCGCCGGGCTGGGTAACCGTCGGGGTCAGGTTTACGGTTACAACGGCACTGGTTGACATTAAAAGCTCGCAGCCGTTATAGGTATTGAAAACTTTAACTGTATAGGTGAATACGCCGGCCGTAGCTTCGGTAACCAGCCAGTCAAGGTGGGTCCCGCTTCCGGTTTGCATGGAGGAGGGGACAAGGGTGGTGTTTCTGTACAACCTGTATTCATAATTGGTTCCAACCTGGGGGGAGGTGAGTGTGACAGTAGTGCTGCCGCCTTCGCAAATGGTCACCGGGCCCGACAAAGTCTTGTCTTCAAGTTGGTATATGTCATAGGTAAGGGCTGAGTTTTTCCATGGGTTATAGGTAATATTGGCGGTAATAACCTTACCGTCTCCGCAGGTGTTGGCTGCAAGGGAGGGGCCTTTGCTGCTGGCAAAGTTGTTTCCTGTCGCGGTGACTATGGTAGCTCCGTCGTTTGCTATGGCAGCGCCTGAGCTGGTTCCGGTAAAGTGGTTGTTGAGCACCACGTTGTTTGATCCCGCCGCGTTGGTGAAATGAATGCCATTTGCAACATTGTTGGTTATGGTATCTTCCTGGATAAGGATGTTGTTGAGACCAGCGTCTACAAGAACCGCATCAGCGGCGCTTCCGCCATTGTCGATTTTCATATCCTCAAGGGTAACACCCGAAGTTGCAATTTCAAATACGCTGGTCGGGCCAGTCCCATTTACAATGGTAGTGGCTCCTGCACCATGGATGGTGATGTCCTTGTCGACAACAACATTCTCACTGTAGGTTCCTGCAGCCACATAAATTGTTCCGGGATCAGCAACTGCCAGGATTGCCTGGCTGATGGTGCTTTTTGGTCCGGTGCCGGCCGGGGAATCAGTTGCATTTTCTCCTGTGTTTGAATCTGAGCCGGTGGCATTGTTTACGTAAATGGGTGTGATGGGGTCACCGTAGCCGGTAAACGGACTGAACTGGGTTATCCCTGAGACGGTGGCCATTTGGGAGCCGAACGAGGTTGACCCCGCGCTCACCCATTTGGTGCCGTTAAACCTGCCAAGAACCGGGGTTCCGGGCGTGGTGGTAAAATCTTCCGCCGGGTTCCAGGTGAAGGTTACCCCGGCAGTGCCTGATCCTGTACGGGATATCGTCCACTGAACTTTTAAATAGTTGGGAGAAGGGACCGGGGCAGCAAAACTGCCCATGCCCGTCACAGGTTTTACCGAAACTGCGAAGTCAGCAGCCAGGGAGTTGTTGATTGAAACCGGGGTGTAGCCATCCAGGTAACCAACAGGGAATGTTGTCGTGGTTGAAAGGGGAATGTGCATGGCAAGGCTTCCCGGATCGGCGACGATATAAGAGGTTGAGCTGCCCCCGGTGATGGAATAGGGCGTCAGGGTGAAGGTGCCGCAAAGCAATTTGCCATCATTCAATACCAGGTTGTTAAAACTGTATGATGATCCTAAAAGAACATCATGGCTGTTGTTCAGCACGATGTCGGTGGTTACTGACCCGGTTGACGGTAATTCGAATCCTGTGGTGTCTTTAACAGAGCCACTGTATAAAATGGTGACGGAGGATCCAAAGACCGGTTCTGCAGATAATTTACCTCCGCTTCGCTCTATCGTGGTCGCATCGGCCATCAGGATTTTATCTCCGTGATCGACCAGCCCGGAAATAAGGTTTAATGTTTCAAGAACGTTTACATCTCCATGAAGGATGGCTTTTTTACCTGCGCTCAGCGATACGTTGAAATCCTTCAGGGTAAGGGCTTCCAGGTCAATATTTGCTGATCCGGCAAGAACAAGGGTTGCAGCGCCGTCGCCTGTGAGGTTCGACCAGTTGGTGGTAGTACCCGGGATCGCATGATGCAGCGTCAGGGTATTGCCGTTGATGGAAAAGGTACCGTCTGTTAGGGTCAGCGTGCCAAGCAGATCCAGGTCAGTACTCATGGTTACACCGGCAGTCCTGTTGATCGTCAGGTTATTCAGGGATGCAATGTTCGAAGGCAGGTCATTTCCATAAATGGAGGCGCCGTTGAACACCAGGCTGGAGGTTCCGTCGGCGTAATAGGTGCAGCCTGCTACCAGGGCAACGTCTCCGTTAAAGGTGAGGGTATGAGCTCCCACGGTGAATACAGCAGCAGGATCGGTAATTGAAAAGTTACCGGTTACACTGGCATCAGCACCCAGGGTGAAATTCGCTGCATCCGATATGCTGCCAAAGGTAATGGATGCGGAGGTAGTCAGGGTTCCCGTTGTTACATTTGCTGAACTCAGATTCATGGCCGTGGCCAGGTTAATTGTTCCCGAGGTATTCAGGTCAAGTTCTCCAAGCATAGGGGTGGATGCCCCGCTGAAATAGAGATTTCCTGAAACCGAACCCGTAAAATCAAGGACGCTGCTGTTCCCGTCATCCCTGAAAGTTCCTGTTCCACGGGTATATGAACCGCTTACAGAGAGGTCATTGCCAAAAGGCGAAAGCGCGTCGGTAAGTATCAACTCGCCGGCAGTCATGTTCAGGGTGTTAACGTATAATGGGAAATCACAGGCTCCGAGGGTTAAGGAACCGGAACCACGGTTTACGGTGAAGGTTTGCAATTCACCGGTGATATTGATGGTGCCCAGGACTCCGCTGCCGCCAATGGTCAGGTCGGATGAGGAGGTTCCACGTACAAAACCGTCTCCTGAGGTAGTGCCGTCCAGTGTCAGTGCATATGCGTCAATGGCCAGGATGTCGGTTGCCCCTGTAAGGGTTAGAGCGCCATCAATCCTGAAGTTGGTTTTAAGGGTTACAGTTCCCGCTCCGTTGATGGTGAAATTGTTCAGCCTGTTGTTTTCAAGGTTGAAATTGGAACAGCTTCCGCCCAGTGTAAGGTTTGATGTGCTGCCGCCAACGACAAAGCCGCTTCCTGTCCAGGCGCCGCCGATTGATACCGAATATGCCCCAAGTGTGAGCTTGTCTCCGCTGGCTTCCAGGTAAAGTCCGCCGGTAATGTCCATGTCACCGTTCATGGTGATTTCATGGGTTCCGGTTACAGAAAGATTTCCAGAGAGGGTAACACTACCTGAAGTGCTCAGTGTCAGGTTCTTCGAAATGCTGACATCTTCAACATAGGTCCCTGCCGCGATCGACACCTGGCCGCCGTCAGTCACCGCAGTAACACCTGCCCCGATGGTCGCTTTTGGTCCTGATCCATCCGGGTTGTTGTCAGGCGTCGTGCCTGACCAACTGTCATTCCCGGCAGAAGTATTGACGTATATGGGTGTCTGAGCCATTGTTTGCATCATCCCTGTTAACAACAGAACGGATAAAAGCAAGGCGACTCGGAGACTTGTAATCCTGGGATTTACGAACAACTTGTAAATTTTCTTCATATTATTTTGGTTTTCAGTTGAAAGTTTGTAACTAAAAGCAATGCCTGATGATTCCTTTATAGCTTGTGATGATCGATTCACGGGACAAGAACGACACTGATATTTAACGGACTTGAAAAATACATCTATTCATTTGCATGGATGAAACCCCTTTCATAATATTATAGTACAGGATAGTATAACATTTGATGATGATGTCATGGTTGAAGGTTCAAGATAACCTGCTTCCTTTTTACGCGTAAAAACAACATACACAAGCTTTTTGGCTTATGCATGCAGTACGAAATCGGAATTCAACAGTATGAGGGTGCAAGATACAATATTTTGTAGTTATTAATGAAGCGATTTGTGAAATAATTGTTAACTGTAAAAAAAATTTCCTCGCAATTTCCTGTTCAAAAGGATTCCTGATTTTCCGTACAGGCTACATCACCAGCAATCCCTGATTTTCGCATCAGTAAAAAACAGCAGCGTGCAGTATCTGGCTTGGGATACTGCACGCTGCAGATTCAAAATTTGAATGAAATAATCATAGGTTGACGTATTTATCTGACAATCATCATTTTTCCGGTTTGGATCAGGATATCGTCACTGGTCTTGATCTGGACGGTATACAGGTAAACCCCCGGGGCAAGTTCCCTGGCATCATAGGTTAGATTGTGAATACCTTCGTAGTCGTCAGAATCATTAATGGAGGTAACCAGCGCGCCAAGCAGGGAGCGAACCTGCACGGAAACGGATCCCTTTACGGGAACGGTAAACCTGATCGTGGTCTGGTGTGTGAAAGGATTCGGGAAATTGTCAAGATCAAGTCCGTTGGAGGTGGTGAAATTTACAGCCTGTATTTCGTGGTCTTTTAACCCGGTATAGGAGGCATCAACGTCGCCATAACAAAGGGCACTGAAATTCTGTACAAGGTTTGCATCTGCGACAGTTATCATGATATCGGAGTATCCTCCCGAATTTGCATAGTGAATTGGGTAGGTCGTGCTGGAAATATTGCTGCTCTTGGTAAATACCCAGTTTCCTGTAAGAAATACGGTGGAAGGTACGGTCCGTTTGAGATTGACGAGATCACGGTCGTTTGAAATCACATTGATGGACGGAGAATTGTCGACCACATCGGCAGCAAGGCGCTTGATACCCTGGAGGAGTGTGCCTCCCGGGTTTTTATAATGGTTCTGTATCATGGTGATATCGGTTGCCGTTACGCCACCCCATGGTTTTGGCGAGGATAAATTAACCGTATAGGTGCCATTGGGCACACCCAGGAACTGATAATCGCCGTTTCCCGTCGAGGGGGTTGTGGTGGTAAAGGAGGTTGACGTACCTGTCAGCGTTACGGTGACATCATGCATCTGGTTGTTGGTGGCGTTGAATGCATAGGAAACGTTGCCCGAGACGGTATATCCTGATGAGGCAACCGCTACCAGGGTGCTTGCAGGCGAGCTGGTACAGCCGAAAGCATCGGTAACCTGGATGGTATACGTTCCGGCAGCCGCTACAACAGGAGCAGGTGTCCCAGTCCCGGCATAAATCGATCCGCCGGTTGTTGTCCAGTTGTAGGAATAGGGTGCGGTCCCTGAGGATGCGCCTCCGTTTAAAACACCAAGCCCTGCGGGCGGAATCGTGATATTCGGCCCCGGATTGGCAACCGGTTTGGGATTGACAAACACGGTCACGTGGGCAGTCAGGTCGGGGTTCCCGTTAATGGTGACGGTATACTGGGTTGAGATGGTCGGAGAAACCGTAACCGATGGGGTCGACTGGTTGGCAGGCGACCAGTAATAGGTCGGAGAACTGATACCTGTTACCATTGCGGTAAGGGTGGCTGAGCCTCCCGAACAGATAAATTTGTTGGCTCCTGCTGTTACGCTTACGATTGTCAGCGAATAGGTAGCCGTTGCGCTGCAGCCATTGGTTATACCGGTAACCGAATAGGTCGTATTTGCTGCCGGCGAAACGGTTATTGAATTCGAGGTTGAACCATTGCTCCAGAGATAGGATGTGCCGCCTGTGGCGACAAGTGTTTTGGGGGTTCCCAGGATCACTGCTTCCGATCCGCTGGTCACACCCTGGATTTGTACTGGCAGGGGGGCTGAGGAAACAACTGTAACAGAGCCAGATGCGCCCGGACAGCCATTGCCGTCTTTGGATGCGACATTGTAAACCGTAGTCCCTGAAGGAGTAATCACTTTACTGGTGCCCAGGCCAAGGGAGTGATCCCACATGTAATCGGATCCTCCGGTTGCATAGATGGTCGTTGAACCTCCCGAACAAACCGGGTTTACCGACGCACTGGCCGTGATGTTGCTGATGGTGCTTCCGAAACTAAAGCTTCCCGGTGTGCCGGTACAGCTTGAATAATAGGGGAAGTAGGTGACAGCGCCACTGACCGTCGGACATCCCCAGTAGTTATTGATGGCATTCACGGATGTTCCGGCTGTGGTCAGACCGTGATCGCTGTTGGCGGAAAGGTTGTTGTAGTGTACAGAAACCTCGCTGACATCAGTGTCGTCATAACCAATAGCAATCCCCTCTGTATTCCCGGTTATCAGGTTGTTGCTGACCGTAGCGCCGGTATGAACACCCGGAGCATCATAATAGCTGGCTGCCAGGATCCCGGAGGAATTACTCCCATCGACCACGGCAACGCCCGTATTGCCTGAAATGGTGTTGTTGCTGATGGTAGCCGTACTGTTGTGTCCTACTTCAATGCCATAATCGAGCCAGTTGCCGGATCCCTTCCCGGTATAGGTGTTGCCGGTAATTGTCACCGTTGAAAAGTAGGCGGCAAAGATGCCCTCCCGGCCGATGGCGCTGAGCATGTTGTTGCTGATGGTCATGTCGGAGCCATAAAGCGCAACCGCGGCGCCATTGTAATCGGGACCACTCTGGTTGTAGGCGATATTTTTAATGATATTGCCGCTGATGGTGCCGTGGCCGTGGGAGATGATCGCATTGCAAACCAGTTGACCGGTTCCGTCGAGGGTGACCTGGCTCAGGTTAAAGGTTTTTCCTGTATTGACAAGGAACCATGCGCTGCCATCCTCTGTATATGATCCTGAAGTTGCCTGTGAAGTTTGAATGATCGTTGTCGTTTTGCTCAGACCGGTTATGGTCAGGTTTTTATTGATCACAATCTGCCCGCTTTCCATGTAAGTTCCTGCGTCGACATAAATGGTGGCACCGGTGGTTGCAACTGCGATGGCCTTGGCAAGGGTGCGATAGGGGGCACATTTCGATCCGTCACCGTTCAGGTCGCTGCCGGCTGCATAGCAATATCCGTCGCCCGTGAGACTGGCATCATTGACGTATATCCCGCTCGGATCCGACACGATCACGCTGAAGGAGGCGGAGGTTGTATTGGAGGAGCCGTCGGTCGCTGTCCACTGGACGGTGGTGGTTCCTTTGTTGAAGGTGGTTCCGGCAAGGGTTGTATTCCCTGAGCCTGTTGTTGCCCCGGTTAAAACCCAGGCCACGGTTGTACCCGTGCAGTTATCCGAAACGGCTGTGGGGTCGAATTCGGTTGTGATGGCCGTATAGGTGCAGGTGCCGGTAACGACATTCCTGTTTTGCGGGCTGCTCACACAACTTATCGACGGGTGCTCCGTGTCATTTACCGTTATGGTAAAGGTGGCCGTGGCATCCGGCGGGCAGGGGTTGCTAACCGTAACAGTTACATTGGTGATTCCTTTGTTGAAGGTCGATCCGGAGCCAGTTCCCGAACCACTGCCGGTTGTGGCGCCGCTGAAGGCATAGGTTGTCGTTGCGGAAGATCCGCTTGCAGTGGCGGTATAGGTTACCGCTTTGGTGCAGGCCCCGGAGGCCATCGAAACTGACATGTCGCCGGGATTGGTTACTCCCGGAAGGGTATTGGTCGTACTGATCACCTGGGCAAGGGTTGCCTTGGAACCATAGGAGAGGTCGGTTACCGTTACCGAGTAGGTGCTGGCAGCCAGTCCGCTGATATTCTGTGTGGTCATTCCGCCGGGCGACCAAAAGTATCCATATGAACCGGAACCACCCGATACGTTAATATTAATAGCGCCATTGCCTGCTCCCGTGCATGTTTCATTTGAGGATGAACTGAGTGCAACAACTACGGGGGTGCCAAGACAGGTGCCGTTTGCCGCCTGGAAGCCTGCTGTTCCTGAATCACTGTCCGTTCCGTCTACAAGCCACGGTGTAAAGGTGACATCGCCGTTCGTATGATATTCAACTTCAGATGCAGCCATGGTTCCCCACCAGTTACATGATGCTGTGACAGCGGGTTTCGGAGAGGGTCCGTATGATTCGACCGCGTTGTAGTCAATATTGGTCAGCGAATTATGGGTTGCGGTGACCTCAGGGTTGCCGTAGGTTGCATTGCCACCCACACTGATCCCGTAACTGCAGTTTTTGATGATGTTGTCGGTGACGGTTGCACTGGTACCCGAACCAAACCCGTTGGAAAGCATCATGGCCGCCGAGGTGTAACTCCCTGCCGAAGTAATTCCATAAATGCCGGATATCGTATTCCCGGTGATGGTTGCGGTAGCACCTGTGTTGACGACAATACCGTAATCAAGATAATCGCCGGAGCCTTTACCGGTATAGGTGTTGCCGGTCAGCGAAACTGTCTTGGTGTTGTTTCCCTCACAGTCCATCCCGATTCTGCCGATGTTGCTGAATTCGCAATTGCTGACGGTTCCGTCGCCCCAAAGTACAATCGCCCTTCCGCCATATCCGCTTTGGATGATGTTTTTGAAAATGCAATTGTCAAAGGTGGTGTTGGCAACATTTGCCGAACGGAAGCCACCATAAATATTATAACCGTCAAAGTCGACAGTGACGTTGCTCAGGCTAAAAGTGGTTGCCGGAGCATCGAACCGCCACACATAATTTGACTGGTCCTGGTTTGTCTTGATGATCGTGGTGGCCTTGTCGGCACCGGCGATCGACAGATTTTTATTGATCACGATCTGCCCGGTTTCAACATAGGTTCCGGCAGAAAGGTTGATCACATCGTTGGCATTGGCGTCCGCAACGGCAGCCTGGATGGTGCAGTAATAGGTGTTTTGCGTTATGTTTTTAACCGGCGGGTAACCCGTCGCGGTTCCGCTCATGGCTGATCCGGTAAACCAGGGCATAAAGGTTATTTGATCGGAGACTGCATCACCTGATCCGCACGGATTCTTGGTGGCATGGTAGGGACCGGTACTGTCGCCCCACCAGTTTCCTGCAGCATCGGCCGCAACCGTAGTATTGTTGTCAACGCCCTGGATCGTGTTCCCGGTGATTTTATTATGGCTTATCACCAGTCCTGAAGGCGGAATACCACTGCCATACGGAGAATAATAATCCACCTGGACCCCGTAATGGTTGCCATGCAGGTAGTTATCGGAAAGGGTGTTGTTGTCGGAGCTGTTGCCAACCCAGATCCCGGCATCACTGGTTGTGATATCATTGCCGGTGATGCTGTTGTTGTCGCAGCCAAGCGTTCCGGTCATATCGCCGCCATCAAGGGCGATACCCCAGCCGGCCGTATTCAAGGCGATATCGCTGATGATATTATGGTCAACCGTATTGCTGTCCGTGTCCCACAGATAGATGCCGTTCCCGGTGCAAGCAGTGATCGTGTTGTGGTGATAGGTGTTATGGTTGCAATAACTTGACCAGATACCGCTCCATGCACCTGAAATGGTGTTGTTTTGGATGAGGTTGGCTCGCGCCGGGTCGCCTGAGTAATTGTTACTGACGACGATCCCACCGGCGCTGCTGTTGCTGATCGTATTATCTTCCACCGTGTTGTTGCTGGCATGGGAAATATAAATGCCGCTCTGGTTGTTGTCCAGGGTGTTTCCCGATACCGTCACAAAGGGTGATCCGTACACCATGATGCCACTGGCCCACCAGTTTCCGGCTCCGGTGTAGCTATTGTCGTTGACCGTGCAACTGGAAACACTGCCGGTTGCTCCATCTGAAATCTGGATGCCGTTCTGTGCATTCACGCTGGTGGCTCCTTTTCCGGTGACTGCTATGTTATCAAGGCCGACCGTCATCCCAATCCCCTTGATGGTTACGCCGTTTTTCTGGTAATTGTTGATCACCATGTTGCTGCAATGCAGGCTGTAAGGGCCTCCTGTGTTGTTGTTGGAATAAATCCCATCACAATTCTGATTGCCGTTAAAGGGTGTTTCGGTAATATTCAGTGAATTTACATGGTCAACCGTACCGCCGGCATTCCAGAATCCAACGCCGATGAACCTGTCATTGGCGCCTCCTTTTCCGTCGCCGTCGACGGTAAGGTTTTTGATGGTGCTGCCGGCTACGCCGTCGACAAACACCACTGGTTTGTAGGTGTATGCATCCACTGAGAAGGAGGAGGTCAGTGTTGCCGGACATTTAACAATGGTAGAAGCAGTTCCTGCACCATTGAGGGTGAGATTGTTCACCGTTACATGCACCTGTTCGGTGTAGGTCCCGGCGGCAACGTTCACAATATCTCCGGCCTGGGCTACCTTGTTGAGCGGGTATCGCTGTATGGCACTGTAAATTCCGCGGATAAAATAGAGGTCGTGCTGCGATCCGTCATTATAGGAATAATCATAATATTGCACGGATCCTCCTGCTGTTTTTACCATGACGGCCTTGTCGAAGGTGTTGCTGTTTGTGCTGAAAATGGCATTCCAGTCTAAGGTTCCGTAGCCGGCTTGTCCGTTGTATTTGCCCCAGGCCACCACCGAACCGCGGTCAACACCCGAAAAGGCATTGTTCGAAATGGTGGCTGCTCCTACGGGATAGTAATCCCAGGAGTCTCCGCCCGGTCCTACAAAGGCAATGCCATAAATTCCGGATGTAAAGATGTTGCCTGTGATAACGCGGTTTGTAACAGAACCTGACCAGCCTGCACCGCTTGAAATCCTGATACCGAATGCATCAACGTCACCCTGGTCAACATAGTTGCCTTCAAAACGATATGACTGGATGTGCGATGTGTTGGTCCCGGAGGTGTAGTTGGGATCGTACATGTAAATATTGGTAAGCTGGTCGAGGTTATGCAGGCTGCAGTTTTTTATCGTGACATTATCCCCGATCACGGAAATGGTTTTGAAATTGTAGTCAGGATCGTTGTAGGCAGTAATGTCGAGACCTGAAATGGTTACATTATCGGCCTGGATGAAGATGGTTGAAAGGTTGCCCGAGGGGGTATTCCTTTTCGCAGTAACATGGGCTGCTGTGTTGTTGTAGTCGGAAATAGGCGTTCCTGATCCGTCAACTCCCTGGATGGTCAGCGGTTTGTTTACGAAAATATTGAAGTCGGTGGTTCCGGTTGCTCCGGTAACCAGGTCGAATCCATTGGCTTCATCGAGGTTGTAGGTGCCGGGATATACACTGAGCACATCTCCTGCCGTTGCCTCGTTGATGGCCGACTGGAGGGAGATGTTCCAGGTACCTTTGGTCGTATTGTTGACGGTTGAATAGGCAGTTACATATGCCCAAAGCGCTTCACCGTCAACTTCGGTGACCTCCCCTTCAGGGGAGCCAACCCAGTTTGCCCATCCTCCGGTATTCAACTGAACACTGGCGATATAATCGGCCGCTCCGTGAATATTGGAAATATAGGCATTCCTGTCGACACTGTTCAGCGCCAGGATGGCATAGGCAGTTTCCTGAATTTCCTCATCAAAATCATTCGGAATGACGTAGGCTGAATTCCATGCAAACCCGCCAAGACTGATCTGGTAGGATGCCAGTATCGCAGCAAGATCATGCAGGTTTGATGCGGAGGCAAAGGGTCCTGTGGTAGGGTCAAATTCTTCATGGGCATAGGCAAGGCCAAACAATCCACCTGCAAGTCCGAGTACATCATAATAGCCGCCAAGGGTGATGTTTTCAATGCAGTTTTTAACCCCATTTTTCCAGTATCCCAATTCGGTTCCCGACACACCGCAATCAATGGCGCTGACAATGCCGACTCCCAGGTTCCACGCTGTGTAATTTGGCCCCATGGTTTGCTGAAAGGTGATATAGGTAGGGGTGCTGTATAAAACCCCATCCCCGTTCCTGTTATAGGTTCCGGCAGCCAGTGGCTGATAATAGTAGGTGGTTACACGGTCCCTGCATGCTGTCCCCCCGAATATGTCGTCAAGGGCCTTGGCAAGAGAACCATCGGAAGGGTAGAAGGTGTTCGTTTTGTTCAGTAGTAAAGTTCTTGCCCTCCCAAGAGCATCCAACTGTGTTGAGGAGAAATTGTAGCTGTATGTCCTGGCTAATCCCATGGCGATCGGACCAACCGTATTCTGCGCACTGGGCCCTGTTAACAACCAGCCCCAGCCTCCGTCAGGATTCTGCAGGTTTACCAGGCGTTCACCGCCGGTCGGAATCGTACTGGCCGCAAATGCATCCCCTGGCGCTTTCGCGATTATCGATTGTTGTGAGACCCCCTTTTTCGGCGTTGGCAAAACCGTTCCGTCAAAGGGATACGCAACCTGAGGTCTCGCAGGATGCTGCGCAGAAACCTCAGCGAAAAAAAACAGGACAATGAAAAACAGGATAAATTTTCTCATGGGTTTTATTTTTAGTTATTGAATTTCTGAATCAAAAATTTTGCGCCACGGAATCTGATAAAGGTGTTTTAGCCAGGAACCCCAAAGGTTGAAGGCTCGATCTCTTTTCTGTTCGTTACGCAAGGGTGCAGGTTGGCATGGTTGAATTGTATAAAAAAGTTACATGTAAAAAAAAGTCGGCCAGGTTTATTTGAATTAATAACAAATGTTAATTCGTAGTTTGTCATAATTTAAAATAATCCAGCCCTGATAAAAGAAGTATTATTTGCGTAAATAGCTCATTAATTGCGTCTTATTGCTGATAATTGCCGTGATTAATAGGTGGTATAAAAGAGATAAAACGCATAAAATCAGGGTTATAATTGATGATAAGATTTTGATCCAGGTGTAACTGTTTTTTACATTATTAAAATGGCCGGAATCCTGTTATTCAGGAATACCCTGCGTTTACTGATTTCATTCAACCTCGAAAAACCGGGAATAGCGCTTAATAAACTGATAATTAAGAACTGTTTTCCGAATTCCTGCCAAAAAAAAAACAAGCAATAATCTTAATTTTCCCGGGACAAATACTTTACGAACCCAAGTCGTCCTGTTGAATTTGATATGGTCGGATGGCCCCCGGGCAATGAGAATTCATGGTAAAATCTCCAGTTATTCCGCTTCTCCTCACATCTGTTTGTTAGGTCGTATTAATAAAAAACAATAATTATGCCATAGAATTAATGGCCATGAAATCAAATAATTATCATTTTTAAAGTGTAAAGAAGTGTAAAGCATATCGCATTTGTTTACACTTATTGTAAATAAATTTATTTTGCGGGGATTTTCTGGCTGATGTAACCTTTTTTGAATGCCATATGACTTGAATAAACGGATTCGTTCACCTGGCTGTGGATTTGGACTTTCCGGAATTTACTGAACTTCATCTGTGGCATTCGGGAACTGCCATGAAAATTTTTCCGGAAACATTTCTGAACCGGTGAGGTTGAAAACAGGGAAAGGGGGGCTTAGAATTTCATCCCTGTGGTGAAGATGATCGCCTGGAGCTGGTCGCTGGTTTTACTGTAAAAAACTTTGCTGCCCGGGTAAGAATTGAGCAAACGGTAGGCAAGACGCAGGTAACCGGCCTTGACAGGCTTGTATTCCATGCTGACGGCAAAACCGGTGGTACGGATTCCACGGTGGGTATTCTGATTGACTCCTGAAAGGAAACCATCAGGGTCATTGAAAAATTCATAACGGCCCGTTAGGGTTAAATGTTCGTTGATTTTATACCGGGCTTGTAAAAATCCGGAAAACATGGATGCCGTGCGGTTCGTATCAGGTGCCATTCCCGAATTTGTCTGGGCTGCATAATCCAGCTGGCCAACCAATCCGACACGCTTTCCAGGGTCGTAGGTGATGATCAGGTCGTTATAAAGAATGTTGTTTTTTATCGCTGCATCCCGTAATGCCTGGTTGCCGAAGAAATTATTGTAGGTTACCGAGAAATTGGGCCTGGGCTGATAGGTAAGGAAGATAATTCCAGCCATATGGGATTTCTGCGAATAGGCAATTGAAAACGGATTACCCGTCATCAGGCCGCCCCTGAATTTTTCCGAGAATTTATAGGATAATTTGACACCCAGCACACTGCCCGGACCAAAATACCCTCCCACGGTGACAAAGCTGATCTGGTTCAGCACGGCCCACGATGATTCATACCCGACAGGGTTGAACATATAGCCAAAATCCACCCATAGATCTTTTACGATGATAAATCCGAAATTTGCCTGTCTGATCGTTTTAATCCACTGTGCATTGGGTGATGCCAGAAGGTTGGGGGCATCACCATACTGAATGGCAAATTTTCCCCTGACATTTTCTGAAGAATAATAGAGTTCAAACGCCGCGACATTCATCCGGATCTGGTTGCGTACCGGGCAGTTGCTCGAAAAAGGAATGATGTTCGAGGTATCCGATGCTTTGTCCAGGGTCTTGTTGACATAAGCATCCACATAAAAACTGAAAGAGAAGTTCTTCAGTTTTCCATATATCTGGTTCTTAAGTGAATCTGAATATTTTTCGCCGTTTTTTTGGGCAAATGCCCCTGGAATATTCAGAAAAAGAAATGGGATTAGAAATAATCCCAACCGTTTCGAAACCATATTTTTATCCTTTCGTTATTTCCAGCCTCCGCCAACAGCGCTGTATAAACTAACCACTGAACTGAGCGCATTGGTTTCAGCCATGGAAAGGTTGATCTGTGCCGCGAAAAGTGACTGTTGTGCATTGATGACGTCGAGGTAGCTGGCATACCCGGCGTCGTAAAGCTGGTTCGAGAGGTCAAATGCAGTTTGCGCCGCCTTAACCGTTGTCTGCTGACTATGCATGGTTTCGCCCAGCTTTTCAAATTCAAGCAGCCGGTCGGAAACCTCTTTGATGGCAGTGATCAGGGTTAACTGGTAGGTGTAAAGCATTTGCTCCTTCTGTGCCCTGGCTTTGTTGACGCCAGCCCTTAAAGAACCCCCGCCAAAAACAGGGGCAACCAGGCTTCCCAGTCCACTGTATATCATGTTTGCCGGGTTAAAGGCAGAGCCTATGCTGCCGGAGATTCCCAGGGTGGGAAGCATCATGGCACGTGCAACGCCGATATTGGCGTTGGCAGCGATCAGCAATTGTTCTGCCTGGACAACATCGGGCCTGCGGAAGATAAGTTGTGCAGGAATCCCCGGTGTACGCACTGCCGGTATGTTGAGCTGGTCGGCCAGTGCCAGTCCGCGCCTGATCATATGGGGTTGTTCGCCCATGAGGATGCTCAGGTAATTTTCACTTTCGCCTATCTTCATCTCAAGCGCGGGGATCCTGGTCATGGCAGTAGCCAGTTCCGCCTCAGCCTGCGCAACCACCAGCCCGGATGCAGTACCGGCTGTCATTTTATTCCTGACCAGTTCAAGCGAGGTCTGGCGGATTGCAACATTGTCGCGGGTGATCTTCAGTTCATTGTCAAGTTCAAGCAGGGAAAAATAGGTTGAGACGATCTCGCTGATCAGGGAAATCCTGACCGACTGCTGATAGGCCTCCTGGGCAAACAAACCAGCCCGGGCAGCCTCTTTTGAACGGCGCAGTTTACCCCACAGATCGATCTCCCAGCTTACCTGGCCTGTGGCCGAAATGGCGCTGTACTCAGTTGTCTTGCCATTGGGCAGGGCCTGCTGCTGCCAGCCTCCCGTTGCCTGGGCCGAGATCTGTGGCCATTGCTGCCCCCTTGCCTGGTGCAGGGATGCCCTGGCCTCTTCAACCCGGGCATAGGCAATCCTGATATTATAGTTGTTTTTCAGGGCGGTTTTTACGATCCGCTGCAACACGGTATCCCTGAATAACTGTATCCACTCAATATTTGCGATACTGCTGGTATCTGCACTGTGGGCAAACCTGAACAGGCTGTCGTACTTCATCGCCGGACGGCTGTACGAGGGGCCGACTTTGCATCCCGTCAGGCTGATGATCACTGATAAAAAAACCAGCGGAATCGTGAGTTTTAGGAAATTATGGAGCATGGTACTTTTTGTTTTCTGCATGAATTCATCATTTGACCATTTTGTTATTTTTTCTTCAGTTTATCTTCGATCTTCTGAAAAAGGACATAGAGGGATGGCACGACCAATACCCCGCAAATGGTGGCCATCAGCATCCCGCCAAAGACGGAGGTTCCGAGGGCGTTACGGCTTGCCGATCCGGCGCCGGTTGCCGTTACCAGTGGCACAACACCCAGGATAAAGGCAAAAGAGGTCATCAGGATGGGCCGGAATCTCAGCTTTGCACCATCCCGGGCGGCTTCGAACAGGGGCACACCGCTGTCGTATTTCTGCTTCGCGAATTCGACGATCAGGATGGCGTTTTTGGCAATAAGCCCGATGAGCATGATCAGCCCGATCTGGGCGTAAATGTTGTTCTGCAGTCCCCGCACCCACTGGAGGCCGAAGGCGCCGAAAATCCCGAATGGCAGCGCCAGCAGGATGGGAATGGGCAGTAGCCAGCTTTCATATTTTGCGGCCAGCAGGAAATAGACAAAGATGAAACACAGGGCAAAGATGAAGGGGGCCTGGCCACCCGAAGTTAGTTCCTCCTTGGTCATGCCGGAATATTCATACCCGAATCCAAAGGGGAGCGACTTGGCCGCAATCTCTTTGACGGCTTCGATGGCCTGTCCTGTCGAATATCCGGGAGCCGGGGCAATTGTGAAGTCGGCAGAACTGTAAAGGTTGAACCGCTTTACCACATCGGGACCCTGGGTCGACTCTATGCTGACCAGCGTGCCGAGGGGCACCATCTGGTTTGTGTTGCTGCGCACATATACTTTCGAAATATCCTCTTTGTTTGCCCGGTATATGGCATCTGCCTGGATGATGACCCGGTATGATTTTCCGAATTTGTTGAAGTCGTTTACATAGACGCTGCCGAAGAGCGACTGGAGCGAAGTGTAGATGCTGTTGATGGGTACTCCCATCTTTTTTGCCTTTTCCTTGTCTACATCGAGGATGAATTGGGGAACATCGTTCCTGAAGGAGGTAAAGGTGCTGGCAATCTCCTTCCGTTTGGATGCCTCCATGTAAAAAGCACCTGCTACTCCGGCCATCTTGGTCAGCCCGGCACCCGATTTGTCTTCCAGTTGCATCTCAAGTCCGCCGGTTTTTCCGAGTCCGGAGATTGCAGGTGCGTTGAATGCCATGCAGATCCCCCCGGGCAGCCTGTTGAATTTAGCCTGTATTTTGCTGATGATGGCCGTCACATGCAGCGAATCGGCCTTGCGCTCCTTCCAGGGTTTCAGCTTTACAAAGGCCATGCCGTTGGTCGTGCTTACCGAATTGTCGAGGATGCTGAACCCGGGGATGGTGGTATAGGATTCTACACTCTCTTCCTTCGACAGGATCTGCTCTATCTGCTTCATGACTGCATCGGTTTTCTGAAGGGAATAGGCTTTCGGGCAACTTACGTTAACAAAGAAATAACCCTGATCTTCAGAGGGGATAAAACCGCTGGGAAGAAACTTCATCACCACCAGCATGAGGATGGTTATGATGCCGAGAAACATCACCGGCCTGGAAATATGATGGGTGAAATTCTCAACAATACGGACATAATGATGTGTGGTCTTGTCAAACCCGCGGTCGAAGCCTTTGAAAAATTTGCCGATCAACCCTGTTTTCTCTTTTTTAGGTTTCAGGAGCATCACGCAGAGCGGAGGGCTTAACGTTAAGGCCAGTACAGCGGATATCAGGATAGATGAAATCAGCGTCAGGGCAAATTGCTTGTACATCACCCCTGTGGTTCCCCCAAGGAAGGCAACCGGGATAAACACGGCACAGAGAACCAGGGTGATGGTCATGATGGCCCCTGTGATCTCCTTCATGGTGTGTTTGGTCGCTTCAAGCGGGCTCAGCCCCTCTGTGTCGATTTTTTCCTGAACTGCCTCCAGCACGACAATGGCGTCGTCAACGACGATCCCGATGGCCAGTACCAGTGCGAAAAGCGTCAGCAGGTTGATGGAAAAGCCGAACATACCGAAGGTGGCGAGCGCGCCAACCAGCGAGATGGGAACGGTGATCGCGGGAATCAGGGTTGCACGCCAGTCCTGCAGGAAGATAAATACCACGATAAATACGAGGACGAACGCTTCGACCAGGGTCATCAGAACCTCCTCGATGGATGCCTCCACGAATTCAACCGTGTCAAGTCCCTTTTTAAAGGTAATTCCTGTCGGGAACTCCTTCGCAAGCTCTTTCATGGTGGCGTCGCACTGGTTACGCACATTCACGGCATTCGAACCGGGCGACTGGTAGATCGAGATGGCAGGGGCGGCCTTCCCGTTAAAACGACCAAGGGCGTCATAGCTTTTCATCCCCATTTCAATGCGGGCAATGTCTTTCATCCTGACCATGGAGCCGTCGCTGTTGGCCTTGATGATGATGTTCGAAAACTGTCCTTCATCGACCAGCCGTCCCTGTACCCGAAGCATGATCGAGAGTTCCTGGCCGTCGGCTGCAGGCGATTTCCCCAGCTGTCCTGCGGCAGCCTGGAGGTTCTGTTCCTTGATGGCCGACTGCACATCCTGGGCCGTAACACCCAGACCCGCCATCCGTTCGGGGTTCAGCCATATCCGCATGGCGTAGTCATCACCGCCAAACATGGAAACGTCGCCAACACCGGGAATCCGTTTCAGTACACCGACAATGTTTATCTGCAGGTAGTTGGCCAGGAACTTTGTATCATAGGCGGTGTCGGAAGAGGTGAGGGAATAAAGCAGCAGGATGCTCGGCGATTTTTTCTGAACGATAACACCTCCCTGGATCACCTCCGACGGCAGGACGTTCATGGCCCGCTGGGCACGGTTCTGAACATTCACCGTAGCCATGTCGGCATCGGTTCCGACGGCAAAATAGACCGTGATATTGCACGATCCGTCATTGGCGCACTGGGAGGTCATGTAGGTCATGCCGTCAACACCGTTGATCTGTTCCTCCAGCGGAACTGCCACCGTTTTCTGGACATCTTCGGCATTGGCTCCCGGGTAATAGGCTGTCACCTGGATTGTGGGAGGAACTACATCCGGGTATTGCGAGATGGGTAATACCATCATACTGAGAACCCCGACGAGGGCGATCATAATCGCAATGACTGCAGCAAGAATGGGCCGGGTGATAAAGGATTGCAGCATACTGTATTGATTAAAAATTTCTGATTACCAATCGATGACTTTGACATTCTGCCTCCCGGTATCACCGGGGGCCCCTGATTACCTGATTTCAGGCTCCTGGGAAACTGAAATGGTATCTTTGGAAATTAAGGGTACCACGGTCATCCCCTCCTGGAATTTCTGGAAACCCTCGAGGAGGATCCTGTCGGTGATGTGCAGTCCGCCATTGACAACTACGTAAGGCCCGATATTTCTTCCCAGCAGCACGGGTACCCGGTTTACTTTGTTATCCTTGTCGAGTTTGAAGGCGAAATTCTTGCCCTGGATCATGGTGGTGGCTCCCTGAGGAATCACAATACCATCGGCCTGTTCCATCAGTACCATGACGATCTGGGTAAAGGTGCCCGGCTTGATCAGTCCGTCGGGATTCGCAACTGCAGCCCGCATGGCAAGCGTACCCGTCTGGGGGTTGATGGCACGGTCAATAAAATCAATTTTCCCGGCATACTTGTAACGCGATTTATCCGACAAGGTCAGGAAAACCTTCAGGGCATCCTTCCGGTCCTTGAATTCTGCCTTGTGTAAATCATAATATTGCATGATCCGGAGATAATCGTTTTCGTTCAACTGGAAATTTACATAGATGGGATCGATTGCCGAAACAGTGGCCAGGAGGGTGCTTTCCGTTTTGCCTACAAGGTTGCCGGGCTGCACACTGCAGGCCCCGATATAGCCAGTAATGGGAGAGGTCATCGAACAATAGGACAGGTTCAGTTTTGCCTGGTCGAGGTCGGCTTTGGAGCTGGCAACCCCCGCACGGCACTGCAGTTCGGTGGTCACCGCCTTGTCAAAGTCGTTCTGACTGATGGCATTGGTTGAAAGCAGCGGTTTCAGCCTTGCCACATCCAGCTTGGCTTTTTCCCAGGAGGCCGTTTTGTTTTCCACATCGGCTTCGTTGAATTTCAGCGTATTCCGGTAGCTGGCCTCCTCGATGGTGAACAATGGCTGGCCTTTCTGGATCACCGAACCCTCGGTAAACGACCAGTTCTGAAGATAACCGGCCACCCGGGCGCGGATCTCAACGGTGGGGATTCCCACAGCCTGCCCTACCATCTCAAGATAGGCGGGAACCTTCGTCCCCTTTATCTCCATTACCTTGAGTGAAGGAGGTTTGACTTCCTGTTTTTCGTTTGTTTTACAGGCGGTTGACAGCATGGCATAAATCAGGATGATTCCCATGGTCTGCAGGATCTTTTTTAATAGCAGGTTGTTCATAAGTTCACTTTTTTCAGGAAGGAGCCGGTTCTAATTTTTTTCAAATGTAAAACAATATTTTACGACAAAAAAAGTGAAACAGTTAATACCGGGATAATTTTTTTAAATCATTCCTGCCGTTTAACCAACAGGGATGAGTACCTGTGCAGGTCCTGACGGAATTGATATGGCTGTGATATGGGAGGTGGCTTCTGTTAAAAGGTGAATGTGTGAACTGACCCGGTTAAATGGTTGCTTTTCCGGACATCAGGGGCCCTGCGGACAACATGTTTGGTGTTGGTTCCGGCGAAACTGTCGTCATGCCATTGCTGACCTTCAGGAAAAGTTAGTGGGAGTGGGTCTGCGGAAAAATGGCTGGCTTCCGGTTGGTCTTCCAGGCTATATATTGAATAACCAGTGTGTTGAATGCGTAGTCAGGCGTTACTGGTGGTATCATTGCCGGAACTAAAGAATGCAGTGCACATCATGGGTGTATAAAATTCAACCACAAAGTTCACAATGATTTACACAATGATCACAATGGATTTCTTTGAGTCCTTTGTGCCCACTGTGCCTTCTTTGTGTCTTTGTGGTTAAATTCTGATCCGGTTTTTGAAAATAAAAATGTTTTGACAAAAATCCCTGAAGTCTTGAATGAATCGTAGCAGCAAGGATTCCCCGTCAGGCTTATTTCTGGGATTTAAGCATGCCGCTGCTCTGCCAGCTTGAATAAATATTGCGGGCGATGTTTATGGCGGCTTCGTCAACGTATTTGGGATCGGTGACCTGGATCTCTGCAGTCCAGAGGGGCTCCTTGGAGACATGAGTATAAACGCTTGCTTTCAGATTCACCACCCGGGTAACCGACCAGTATCCGCCTGTTGAGACAACCCCTCCATAGTAAGGGCTTCCGTAAAAGCCGCCACCCCAGTATCCGCCTCCCCAATAGCCTCCGAAACCTCCTGTTACATAGGTGGTCTGCGGTACATAGCTCTCGGTTTTATCGGTGCCCTGGTAAATAAATACGATGATCGCATCGGCACCGAGGCTGTCGCATTTACGTTTAATATCGGCAATAGGGTATTTTACGGCAGGTGAAAGAAAGTCGAGGGAACCGATGCTTTTCAGCCCTTTGGTGTTGAAATAGGCATTCACCGACTGTTCAAAAGGCTTGATGTTTTCTAACTTGTCAAAGAGAGGCATCACCACCACCTTCGAAATTTTAGAATTGTCATTCGGATTTTTATGGGTTGTCATCATGACCGGGGCGGTGCAGGATACCATCAGTAGGATTACTGCAATCGCCATAAGGGTTGCATAAGTTTTTTTTGTTTTCATAGGATTAGCGTTTTTTTAAGGTTGTTATTGAAATTCATGATAGTATCCGGTGACTTCTAAGACCTCGAATATCCGCAGGTTCAGGTTTTTTACAAAAGTAGAAAAAAAATGCACATTTTCTCCGATTTTGGTCCCGTATGGCTCCAGGTTATCTCCGGGACCTCTCCAATGATGTTCATGTATTCGGATTACTTTTTATGCTTATTCCCTGATAACCATTTCAGGGTAGATCGTTTATTCAAAATTGTTATCTTTGGAAAAATATTATCCGATTCATGGAGCTTACGTAATAACCAACGGAATGAAAATGATACGATCCACGCTCCTTTTCCTTGCCTTGTCAGCCGGAATGATCACTTCAGCGGCGCAGGCACCGGTTCGCAGCGATACCTTTGATATTGCCCGGACGGCTATCCGGTTTCCCCATCCCTGTAAAAAATGGGGTTTCCAGGTTTCCGCGGGACTTTCGATGGTCAGGCCTCCCAAGGATTTGCTGGAGGGTGCCATTCAGGCCCCTCTGGTGAACATCCATTCGACCTTCGGGCTCCCCTGGAAGTTTTCCCTGGAGGGGGATCTGACAACCATTGTGGTTTCAAACCAGCTGGCACTGGGTCCGCGGCTTAGTTTTTGCCACGGTAACTATGGGGTCACCCTAGGCTGGGATCTTGGTTTTTTATACGGCAGGTTAAAGCAGGCTGGATTCAATAACAGCACGCAGGGGTGGGTCAGCTATCCGAACATTTCGATCGGTTATAAACTGAAAACCATGGCATTCACATTAAAGGGAGAGGGGATTTCGTTACTTAAGGTGTCTACGAAATCGGGAGAAAACGAGGTGACCCAGTCGAAAAAGATGTTCAACGGGGGAACCCTTGCCTTGTACCTTGAGCAGCGGATCCATAAAAACAAGGTTTTTGTGATCGGGCTGAAGGATAACTATGTTAAATATTACTGGCCTACCTGGATGTTGTTTTCAACCTTTAACAGATTTTATCATATTCCTGAGCTTTACTTTAGCTGGATCCTGTGAAATATGGGCAGGGACAGGATGATCCCCGCCCGGTAACCGTGATTTCCGATGGTTGTTCTGGAATTAAAAACCGATAAATGAAAATAAGAAATTTATACATGGCCGGGCTGATGCTGTTGCTTTTCAGCTGCAATAAGGAGGATGTGGTCATCATTCCCGCGATAGGCCCCAATTCGATACTCCGCGATACCCACCCCCTCGACAGCACCAACAAACTGCTCATGGACGGGGTTTATAAGGTAGTTTCCAGTACGTCGATGTTTGGCGACTATGTCGTGGTAAAATGGAACCGTACCAGCCTCTCCTTTGCCTGCAAAAATGGCAAACACTTCATCATGGAGGCGGGGCACCTCGACTCGGTGGTGTTCCTGGAGGGATACTGGCGCGACGGTTACAGTGATGGTACCGGTTTGTGCTCGATGCATATTGCCAAAACCGAAGGAGGTACCTCCCTGGTGACCGGGCATGGCGCCCAAAAAATAACCTGCCGGGGTGCCTTTGGCAACGGGAACGGCCTGCCTGACCAGGCCCTGAGCCTGGAATATGTGCGGCCATTTTCAGATAAGCTGAATTCGAAAAAGTTTTATATCCTGGCTCATCGTGCAGGAGGACGCACCTCCGACCTGCTGCCGGTCTCCGAAAACAGTATTGAAATGATCAATTTTACGGAAAAACTTGGTTCTACCGGGATTGAAATTGATGTACGGTTAAGCAGCGACGGCGTTGCCTTCATTTATCACGATCCCGATATCAACACCCGCCTTACCCAAAAGGGCCCCCTGGCAGGTCCGATAAACGCCTATACGTGGGCTGAAATTTCCGCCTTCGTCAGGCTGATCCATGGTGAGAAGATCCCAAAACTTGAAGATGCCCTGAATTTTGTGGTCGATAGTACCTGGTTGCATTTTGTTTATCTTGATATGAAGGCCAGCAAGGAGACCATGGCGGTGGTGGTACCGATCCAGCAGAGGATATTGCAGCGGGCGGCAGCGAAAAACCGTGACCTGGTAGTTGTAATCGGAATTCCTTCGACCGATGTGCTGAATGACCTGATGTCTTATCCCGGTTATACCAGTATTCCTTCGCTGTGCGAACTGAGTGCCGATGAAGCCAGAAAGGTTAATTCGATGGTATGGGCCCCCAGGTGGACACTGGGCACACAAAACACCCTTGTCCAGCAAATGCAGGATGAGGGCAGGCTTGCCGTTTGCTGGACGATCGACAGTCCGGGCTGGATTGAAAATTATCTCAACAACGGGCTTTTCAACGGGTTGCTTACCAATTTTCCCTATGTCGTTGCATATTATCATTACATACAGCAATAATCGTTATGGGTAAAAAACGAACAGGACTTACCATACTGCTGGTATTCATTACCATCGCGGTTTTTTCTCAGCACAAGGATACCCTTAGGGCCAGGATAAACCATTATTCATTTACCGTAGGGACCGGCTGGAATCACTATTTCAACAACCTTGAATACGGGGATAATAACATCAGGCAGGATTTTGCAGGTCTCTCCTGCAGATTTTACTGGGAACCCGAGTACAGGCTCAGCCTTGGTCTTGAATCGGGGTACTTCAGGCTATTCAGGGTGAACAACCCGCTTACGCCCGATATCGGGATCGAGGTTAACAGGTCGGTAATCCCCCTGCTGATGCTGGTGCGGATGCGGGTGATCAATAATTTCTATCTTTCTACAGGGCTGGGGCTTGCCATCCTGACCAACAAGGCTGCCGTCGCCAGCCAGAAAATCGTCACCAAAACATGGTCTCTTTCAAATTATGAAGTTGCCGCCTCCTATGTGTACCCGCTCAGGAAACATCTTAGGGTGGGGGGGGAGATGAAGATGTATAATTTCGGAGCCCTCAACGACTGGATGTTTGCCCTTCAGGCCTTTGTCACGGTCAGGCTGTAAAGAGATTTCGCGGCCGCTCTTCTGCTGAAACTGCTTTTAAAAGGTCTCGTTCAGGTTGAAATAGATGCCGCTTGATCCACCGGCCCCAATTGCGTAATCAACCGTAAGGTTCGACATGGTTTTCCTGCTGAACATCACGCGCAACCCCAAACCCGCTGCCGGATCAAAATACTGGAAGAGTTTTCGCGACGCATCGTCGGAGCTTGCCGTTGAAGCATTAACAAACAGGACACCACCCAGGATGCCGGTATACCGGCTGATCGGGAAACGGTATTCTGTCTCCCCGTAAACCAGGCTGACTCCCCTGATACTGCCCTGTATGAAACCTCGTCCGGTACGGTTGTACATGTCCCACCCGATGGCAGGCAGGCCCAGGTAAGGCACCCTGCCGCTTTGTGTAAACTGGCCGCTGTACCAGAAGGCTATCAGGTGCTCGGGCCTGCGTTTTGACAAGTTAACATAGGTTCTGAACTCTGTATTTACCATCAGGCTGTTCCGGGTACTTCCTAAAAAGGTAAAATTGGGGCGGATGGCGAAATTCGCAAGGTAGCCTTTGGTAGGCCTGATTGAATTGTTACGGCTGTCGAGCAGAAATTCCAGGCTGAGACCTGAAATGGTCTGATGAGCAGGGTTGAAGCCATGTTCCGTGCTGTACCGGTAGTGACTGGTGATTTGCCGGGGATCACTTCTGAGATTCAGGTTAAGGTCAACAATATCTGTATAATCATCCAGGGAATACCCGATGCCGGCATATATTTTTTTATTGAACCGGATGAAGAATGTGTCATAAAACCTGATATAGTTGTAGTTGATGGGTTGCTGCGTGCCATTAAAGGTGGTGGTTTGACCCGCCTCCCCAAGGATGATCCCGTCTTTCCCGGTCATTCTCAGCCCGGAACCCAGCCCGTAGGTGGGTTGCGAAAAGATAAGGTATCGCCAGTCACCCCTGAAAATAAAGCGCGATCCGCCGGTGATCACATTTGACCTCAGGTTGATGATTTTCTGGGCCTTTGCGGTAAGATTGATGGCAACACAGGCAGAGGAGACGGGGGTCGTTTCAGACGGACCAAGATAGATCCCGGTAGTGCTGCTGATCCCGATCAGCATGCCAAAGGCAGGGTTGTACCCGATGAAGGGAGTAAGCGAGACATAGGGTTTGAAAAGCTGGACAGGCCTCGCATTGAGGCTGTCGCGGGATGACTTGTCGCTTTTTTTTGTGAAGATGCTCCATACATCCTCCTGTTTGAATGATTTCCCGGGTGTTTGTCCCTGCAGGGATATTGACAACACCAGCGCCATCAGGGCCAGGGGGAGAACCAACAGCCTCTCCCTAACGGTTTGCCTCATCGCCATCAGGGATGTTGTTTTTCTCGTCAAGCCATACCAGGATCAGTTTATAACCCAACGACAGGATGATCGCGCCGAGAAACAGTCCCATAAAACCTTCGAAGATAAATCCGCCGATCGATCCGAGAAAGATCACCAGCATGGGTACCGGGGCTCCTTTGCCCAGCAGCAGGGGCTTCAGCACATTGTCGGAAAGGCTGACCAGGATCAGCCAGATGGTCAGCAACACTGCCGTCAGCGTGCTTGCCGTCGAAAACATGTAGATGATCACCACGATCGACACCGGGGTTACCCCGATCTGGACGATGGCCAGTAACAATCCGATCAGGGCCCAAAGGCCGGCGAGAGGAACCCCGGCCGCCAGGAAACCCAGCCCTGCAAGGGCTGCCTGGATAAAGGCAACGCCGATGATACCGCGGGCCACATTACGGATGGTAACTTCAGTGACTTTCGCAAAATTTCCGCCCTGGTCGCCTGCCATGCGGATAAACAGGTTATGAGCAGCCATGGCCCCCTGTTCGGAAAAAACAAGGACAACCCCGGCAATGACAATGGAGGCAAGCATCATCAGGAAACCAATCCCAGCCTGCGATACAAAAGAAACGACCCAGTTGAACAGCCAGGTAAGCTGCGGGCCGTACATTTTGATGATCTCGCCGGGATTTTCTGCAGCGGTCTTCCAGAGGTTGTAAACTTCCTTCCCGATAACAGGCCAGGCAAGAACCGAATCGGATGGCGCCGGTACCTTTAACCCGCCACTCTGGTACATGCTGACCAGACCCTGTAAGCCTGAAATCATCGAATCTCCCAGGAATAGACAGGGTACGATGATCACCAGCAACAGGATTCCCGTGAGGATCGCCGCGCTGAGCTTTTTTCTCCCGCCCAGCCGTGCCGTTACGCCCACGTGCAGGGGATACATGGTAACGGCAATGATAATTCCCCACATCATGATTCCGAGGAATGGCTCAATGATCTTGAAACACCAGCCGATTAGGATAAAAAGAACACCTATTCTGATGGCTGATTCAAGCGTGTTTTTTAAAAAGGATTTTTCATTCATAGGTTCTGTTTTACTGGTAGAAAAAAATGCAGGGACTGAAATCTTAAGCCTTATGGAACAGGAACTGTGTTTGGAATATTGGTTGCCCGTTATTCACGGGATGCTTAAATCTTGTTCCGGTGTGCTTTTCAGGGTGCAACTGCCGGTGACCAATTATGTTACAAAGTTATTATCTTTTCATCGATAAATTTGTTTTTGAGGAAAGAGTATTCCACCCGAACCTCAACAGAACCTCAACCGAAGGCCAACCGATGGCAATCCGGAGCATAACCGATGAAATTCACCATACGCCGGGAAGATTGATTTGGTTCCCTCACGGCCTGGGTGGGATTAATGGGATTTTTTATGACCTCCCTTATTAATCAGCCCCGGCGTGAATTCAACCTCGGCATAGCAGCTGCTGATAAATCCCTGGCCTGAAAAATTCCAGCCGTTGATTCCCCTGACAGAATTTCCGGGGATGAGGGTGGAAACATTCAGGCTTAACTCCAGCTGATCAACGGGGGTAAAGGTAAACAGCAGGTCGAATTCATGGAGCAGGGAGGATGGTACCTTTTCCGGTGTTGGTTTATGTGTGACGGGGTCAATGGTCATGATGTAGTCGTTGGGTAATGTAAACCAGTGATAACCGGGTTCGGCCGAAAGTTTGCCGCCAATGTCGAAGGTTGCCTTAAGGCCCAGGTTGTTTAATCCGGGGTTGTTGTTGCTGCGATAGGGGGCGTCGAGAATGCCGGCAAGACCCATGGATTTTCTCGTATTCCCGTACAGCATGCTGAAGCCGTGGACCGTTTTTTTCCAGGTTGTGTCTGAATAATCGTCCCCGCTCATATGTTCATACGAGACCAGCAGGGTCAGCCAGTCGGCCGGCTGGTATCCGAAGTACCCTGAATAGTAGATGGCGCTTAGGTTCCGGCCGTCGGTGATATGCCCCGACTGGTAAAACCCTGTCAGGCTGAGGTCCCACGACGGCCACGACAACCATGCGGTAAGCCCGCCCGTATTGCGTCCATAAAGCTGGTCGCGGTCAATTCCATTGTCCGATGCATTGAAGATGTCGGAAACAGTCAGCATTAACTGGTCGTCCAGGAGTTTCCGGTGGGCATAGAGATAGGCCATATACCGGTAGTTGTTGATGCCAGGGTTTGTGTTGAAGCCGTTTGCGGAGCCGCGAAACCCGTTGGCAGCAAGTCCCAGGTCGGCCATGAAGGCGGAATCAGGTTCCATCCAGTGTCCGATAATGGAATTATGACTGGTAATGAGGTTGTTCCAGTCGCGGGCCTCGAAAAATTGTTCATCTTCATAGGAAATATCGATACGGCCTGCCTGGATGGAAAACCGGTCGGTAAACTGGTACCTGAACCATGCCTCTTCGGCATTGACCGACCATGTCCTGGTGCGGCCCACTGAAAACAAATTGGGCCCTGAGGTATAGGATGCCAGCAAAGCAAGATAGACTGAATACTTGTTATGGCTGTACCCGAGATCAATCTCGGCGCTGCCCAGGAAGTTGAAGGATTTGTTTTTTATCGAATCAGGGACAAAACGATGCATGTTGGTGTACTCCCCGCGCGCGGTGAAGTCGCCGGACGCGGTGAACTGGGCATATGTTTTGTGAAATGGCGGCACAAGGAATAACAGGATTACCCATGCCAGCATCCAACTGGTTGAGACGGGAGATATCCTGGTTTTCAGTTCGGGTAATATCAAAAGTGAAATCCAAACTGGACCAGGTAGCGGAAGCCGACAGCAAGCAGGTCGAGTTTTCCATCCTGTTTAAACGATTTGTTGATCACGAAATCGGTTACCAGCGGGTATTTCTCTTTCAGCTTGTTGTAGAAATCCTCGTTGTATTCCTTCAGATGCGACAGGTTGATATGTCCCGTGAGGTCAACACCGCCGCCATAATAGCTTACCGAAGGTCCCATCAGCACGAAATCGAGGGTAAACCTTTTCCAGAAAACGAACTGGTAACCCAGTTCCACGCCAAGGTTGAAAACATAGATGTTCCCTTTGATCTGGCCTGCACTGTCGATGGTGGTTTTTACAATATCCAGGCCATTCTTGAAATGATACCCGTAATAGCTGGCGAAAGGGGCGATATACACCCCGTCGGGGATGGGGCGTAAGTTTCGTTTCATCATGTAAAACCTGTATTCCAGGGCTATGTTGGTTCCCCACTTTTGTTTGCTGGTTATGTTGACTACGTTTGCAATGTTGTCTTTGAACAGGCTGGGAAATTCGAGGTACCCGATCATGATGGAGATGGACTGTCTTTTGTTGAGGACCCGTTCATAGCTTAAGGTCAGGTTTTTGCTGCTCCACAGCATCATGGGCGTGGGGTTGAACTTGATCACATTTTTATGAATGGGTTTCGGGACAATGACCGCAGAGTCCTTCTTTGCCGCTGTTACGCTCAGATGCAGCACCATTAAAAGCAGTATGAACGGAATTAATTTTTGCATAAATTCTGATTTGATTTGTTTAAGAGATGGTTTCACGAGGAAACAATCCTCATATCCTTAATTCGGGTGCAATTTAGGGAAATTGAGGGTGGATTGTCCCTGGCGGCTGAAAAAAAACAGGTTCAACGGAATAAAATTTTATTATATGAAAAAAGTTGTTACTTTTGCACCCCCATTCGTACAGAGAATAATGTTCGATGTAATGCCCGGATGGCGGAATTGGTAGACGCGCTAGTTTCAGGGACTAGTATCCGTACGGATGTGCAGGTTCGAGTCCTGTTCCGGGCACTAAATCACTTCAAAACCCACGTTCTGCGTGGGTTTTTGCATTTCCGGGAAACCTGAACAACGCAACACCGGAATGTTAGTTATTGTTTCGCCAGGTTGACCAGGTCGTCCGAGATATGGATGTTGTTCAGCTGCATCTGCTCCATAACCTGCAACGCTTCAGTTTTGTGGCCGGTCATAAACCATACCATTGCCAGGTTGTGGCTCGCCTGTTCGTTTTTTGGATCGAAAATGGTAACCTGCCTGAGCAGGTAAACGGTACTGTCATATTTTTGTCTGCCGTAAGCCGATTCGGCGAGTTTAAAATAAACCTCTGCCAGCGCCTTCACGGCTGATGTCTGAGAAGGATCCAGTTCAACACCTTTTGAAAGAAAATAGGCAGCGCTGTCAAACTTCCTGACAGTAAAAAGGCTCCGGGAAAGGTTAAAATAGAGATCGGGGAAATTAGAGAAGGCCAGCTCTTTCCTGTAAAAATAAATGGCAGAATCGGTTTTTTTGTTCCTTTCGGCGGTAATCCCCATCCAGTAATTCACCAGCATCAGCTTGGGATCCATGGCCCAGGCCCTTCGGATATATTTTTCACGAACTGCCGGATCCTTTGACTGGATCCCCTGGTTCAGCCTGGCAAAGGCGGAGGTGGGAGCATCGGCAACGGCCCTGTCCCAGAAAACCTGGCGGTTTTGGAAACAGCCAATCCTGATAAAGGAGATGGTGAAAAATACCAGTAACACGGCAGTGGCGGCCGGCACCATTCTTTTTGCATTCCATTTTTCAGAAAAGAGGATCGTTTCACTGAGTATCAGCAGGATGCCGATGAAGGGGACATACAGCCGGTGTTCATAAACCTGGTCGTTCAGCAGTTTGGGGACTGTCAGAACCGGAAGCAGGAAAAGCAGGAACCACAGCAGCCCTGTGATCACAAGGGGCTTTCTCAACGACCCTGAAAATGCAACAAGGGCAGTGAGGATGCAACAGGACAGGATGCCCCAAACCAGCGTAATATCTTCAAACCTGGGTACAGCGGCGAGGTTTACAGGGAAAAATATTTTGCCCAAGTACTGGAGAATGGCCGGGATTCTGGCAATTCCAGAATGCAGCATCTCCTGAAGCAGCATTCCCTGGTAGGAGGGACCGGATGTGGCCCTCAATCCATACCAGAGAAGCATCACCAGGGCCCAGGTGACAGCGACAGGCCACATCCGGGGGATCTTTACGGATAACACCAGCCGCAGGATCAGCAGGGTTATGACCGGGATGATCACGGCAGTTTCCTTGGTGAGCAGGGCAAGGAGAAAGGTTATGCATTGCGCCGCCAGGTAAAGCCATCGTTTTGTATTGAAAAAATCGATGGTGAAGATCAGGGTCGCAAGCAGAAAGATCACCAGGATAAGGTCGTTTCTGCCGGGGATCCAGGCGACGGTCTGGGTGAGAACGGGGTGTATGGCATACAGAAGCGCCAGCAACAGCGCGGTGCGTTCAGGGATCCTGATTTTCTTCAGGAATATAAAAAGCAGGCAGACCGACAGGATGTGAAATACCAGGCTCATCAGGTGGTAGCCCCAGGGCGAGGTGCCAAACAGCTGGTTTTCCAGGATCATGTCAACAAGGAAGAGTGGACGGTAATAGATGTCGTTTTTCGGGACAAACAACCCCTGGTGGAATACCTGGAACAGGTTGCCCAGGTGATGGTTGAACGCGGCATGGTCGATCACGAAAAACTGGTCGTCGAGGGCTGTGAACTCAAAGAAGAGGATCCTCGAATAAAGCAGGGCCGGAACCAGGATCAGCCACAGCAGGGGGGATTTCCAGAATGGCTGCGGAGGCGCCTTCGTGGCATCCTTCCGGGTTTTCAGGGTTGGAGCAGGCATTCGGTGTTGCCGGACTTTTGACATGCAGGAGAATTTTCGTAAAAATAGTACAAAATTCTTTTCTCACACGGTGGATCTTAACGGGATAACCCCGATCGAAACACAGAACCTGTATGATAGGTTGTCGCTTTTCAGGTGACTCCCGGTCCATGGTCATTACCGTACTTATTGCCCAGGCTTTTTAAACCTGAACAGGATCGTGAAAATGCCGGGTATTTACCCGGGCAGTACGAGCGGAATCCTGGGAGCCTTGTTTTTAAATAACCGGCAATGGTCGTTTGAATAGACCAGCAAGAAGTCGTTGGTGAGAATCCTGTGAAGCGTACAGAACCAGTCCCTGGCCGGGTCATATTGACCGATGACGAGAACATAATCAACAGGAATATAGGGATGGCCCTTGGTAACCCCAAAATTCATATATCTCCGGGGGGTAGCCGGGGAACCCAGGAAACAATCGGGCCTGGTATCCTTGTTCCAGATCACGGGGAAATATCCGCTGACACATTCATAATTTTTGATCATCACGATGGGTTTGTCGACTGCCAGGAAGTCGGCGAAATGGCCCGTGTACCACTCTTCGAGCCCGTCGACGGGCAGCACGGTGCTGTTTGGCGCGACGTGTTCGGCGGTTTTGTTGACCGACATTGCCAGGGAGCTTAAATCCATGATCTTTGGCCGGTAGTAGCGGAGGAGGGCCAGATCGGCAGAAACGCCGATAAAAAGAGCCAGCAGCCCGACCCACCAGGGCAGCCTGAAGGTGGATATCAGCAGGAACAAGGTCAGGTAAAAGATAAAGGCAACGCGCAGGCTTGTATAGCTGGCGGTCCCGTAACCGTCGGGAAGGGTGAAAAATAGCAACAGCATTAATCCCGCAGAGACCAGAAGCCACCAGAAGGAGGAGCGGGGCAGCAGTCGCTCGGGGAGCCCCTGTGGTTCTGCCGGCTTTGAAAAAAGGGAACGGGCCAGCCTTGTCAGAAAGGCGCCCAGTCCAATGGCAACCATCAGGATCACCAGGTAAAACAGGTACTTTGTAAACCTGCTTTCGTCGATAATGTTAAAAGAGATGACAGGCCTCACCGTTACCAGGTAACTGATCAGATCCTTGCGGGCAATATAGCTGATTACACGTGTTCCAGGACGGGAATAGAAGAAATAGATAAACAGCATGAATGGCACGATCGATGCGAGGGTGACAATGACCACCTTTTTCCAGAGAAGGAGTATCATGGTTTTAAACCGGGCTTCCCTGGCAACCATTCCGGCGATGAAACCGGTAGCCATGTGGAGGATAATGAGGATCACCAGGAGCCCGAAGATCACGATATGGGAAAAATAGGCCGACGTTACCAGTAACACAAAGGTGAAAATCCTTTTCGGATTCCATGGGATGTGTTCATGTCTCAGCCAGTAGTTCAGGGTAACCAGGAAAAACAGGACAGCCAGGCAGAAGTTGTAGAAGCCGAAAAAAAAGAACATCGAATGGGTAAAGGGGAAGATCAGGAAACTGTAGAGTGTCTGCCTTGGCGAGATGGTTTGCATAAGAGTGCGGAAGGCAAAGGGAATACCGGTTAGGATAACCAGGATCAGGATCTTTTCGGCCACGAATGCCGGCATGACCAGCATGAGCAACGAAACCAGCAGGTGGGAGGTCCAGTTGGGAACCGGCTCGGGGTTGATGGTGAAAAACTGATGGAACAGGCTGTTGTGATAAAAGACCAGCTGGTTGATGATATTCGAATTACACAGGTGCGACGGCCCGTCCATACTCGGGAAAAACCGCGTTGCCAGAAAGGGCAGCAGGTTCACCAGCGTCACCGTTGTAAAGATCAGTAATTCGGCCCGTTGCCACCGGGTGGAATTTTCCATATTCCGTATCATAAAACATTAACGATCCGGCATTCCGGCCGGAGAAACTACGCGGAGAAAACCGTGAAAAGGTCACATTATCCATCACAAAGTTAAAACTATTGACTTATCAGATGGATGATTATTCAAAAGAGTTGGTCATTCCGTCTGAAACAGCAGGTAGTCGCGTATCAGCGGGATCTCGGCAGCAGGAATCCCATTAGTGACAAGGAACCGGGCATCCTCATCAAACGCCTCCATTAATGCCGGGCGGCCCGGTATATCCAGTAAAAGGCATTGTCTGTAAAGCGCAATCGCTTCATTTCGCTGGCCCAGACAGAGCCTTACATGGGCTGCATTCATCAGGTCGAAAGCCGATGGATCCGAAGATAATCCGAAGATATGTGCATAAATTTCCAGTGCAAGCTCAGGTTTGCCAAGGATGAACTGACAGTAGGCGATCGGCCTTAGCACCTTCAGGTTGTCGGGAGCAAAGAACCGGAGTCCTGAGTATTGATGCAACGCCTGTTCATAATCCTTCAGGTTGAGGTAGCACTGCCCTACCTGCAGTTTTAGCGCGGTATCATCGGGGAGCAGGTCTGACGCGTCTTTGAAATAGATCAGCGCCTGTTCATAATCCTTTAGTTTCAGGTAGCACCAGGCAAGTTTCCGGAGTACCCACATCCGGTCGCCGTCAAAAAGCTCTGCTTTCCGGTAATATTCCACAGCCTTCTTGAACCTGCCTGTTTTTTGGTGGCAATAGCCGATTTTTTCAAAGTATTCGCGATGAGGGCCGTTTCGTTCCATGATATCCTCATAAACATCTATGGCATCATAGTAATGGTCCTTGTCGAAATGGAAGGAGGCCAGTTTCTCAATAAAACCAGGGCGTTCAAAGTAGCTCTTGTAAAAGGCAAGGTCGGTGAAACGGATCTTGCGCTTAAAGATATCTTCAAATTCCTGTCTCGCCGGATATAGTTTAAAAAAGCGGTAGAGATCCTGGATATATTGTATGAAAATTGAATTGGAAGTCAGCGACTGGTCGAGGATCTGCTCCTCGGAGGCCATCTCATTCATCTGGGCGAACTCTGCTTCGAAGTTGGTCACGATCATACTGCGCTGCTGGTCGGGGATCGCCCTGAAATTGATGGCAAACGAATATTTATCCGAGTTGCAAATGTAAAAGGCCTTCTCAAGGCTCTCCAGCAGGCGGGCATTGATCTCCTCGCTATCTGAAAAACTGCCGCTGATTTCAGGATGGTCGCGGTGAAAAGGGACAAACCAGTTACTCATGGCATTGAAGAAGTCGAACCGTTTAAGCAGTTGAAAGGTGCTCATGAAGACATCGCCGCCCTCCATCTGCATCCTGGAGAATTTCTCAATTTTTTCAAAGAGGCCGGGAACCTCTTCGATCATATCTTTCCACCCTGGGTTTTTGCCCTCCATGTCATCGTCGTCGTCAAGGTCGTCGAGCTGCAGTTTATCCTCGATCTTGGGCATCATTTTTTTCATCTCCGGAAGCACCTCCTCCTCGAATTCACGCGTGATCTTATCGGTCTCCTTGGCCATCAGCAGTTGCAGGAGGATCAGCTCCACTTCGGAAAAGGAGACTTCGTTGAGACTGAACTGTGACAGCTTGTCATTCAGTTCAGGGTAAAGGCCGATCCGCTTGTCGTACACCAGCAATCCCAGGATAAGGCCGGTGAGCGCCCGCTGGTAAACCTGGTTTTCCTTTGCCCCGGCAAAGTCAATCAGCAGGATGATCTTTTGAGGATCAAAATGGTTGAGCAGGCTGAGGGTCAGGGCGCTGACAACGAGACATTTTTCATGCCATTCTACCTGTTTTGACCGGTTGATCCGGCTGATCAGTGCCATATGGTCTTCGGTCATCCGGTCGGTCAGCCAGATAAGTTTGAAAATCCGGTCCATCTGTTCAACCGGAATAAAACTGGCATCCTGCTGCTTGTCTCCGTCGGTATGCGTTTCATCAATGAGTTTGTTTACCTCCCGGTGAAAAAAGATCTCCTCGATCCTGAGGGTAAATGTCTGAGAATCCTCGCCGAAACGGCCTGACAACCTGATCCGTTCTTCCCTGGTTGCCGGCAGTTCGCGATCCAGCAGTGATTGCCTGATTTCGTCTGCCATCGCCAGGATAGAGGTGCTTAACCCATCCAGGATATGCTGCTGCTGTGGGTCGTGGTAACCGTCAAAAGCATAACGGAGAAGCGTCCTGTAGTTTTCCGCCAGGGTTTCAAGCTGATAGTAATACTCCGATCGGGAGGTAAACCGGATAAGTTTTTCCAGTTCATCCAGTGAACTTTTCAACTGGTGGTTGAAAACAAGATCACATACCCATGAATAGCGCTGTTCTGTCTCTTTGCGTGTCATATGTTTCCGGTATCTTGAAGGACAAAGTTAACCATTTATTCTGCTTTTTCAGGGGAAAAATCAATGATTTTACTATGAAATTGATGGTGTCTCAAACCGTCAAAGGAGGTTTTTTTTCATGCGGCCGCCGGGGGAGACGGTTACAGTTGTTTAAGGTTGGCCGGTCAGCAGTTGTCGTGACCGACCCTGGATTAATCCCTGCTGCATCTCCTTTGCCGGTTTTACAAGCGGAGGGGCAAACTGCTGATATTGTTTTTTTTATTCCTACTTTTGAGGCAAGTTTACAAACTGGAAACCCCTTGCCATTTTATTGTCAGCAGCATGTTTTTATTTTTACTGAATATGGTTGTCTTTTGTTCATTATCAGTTGGCGGGATGATCGTTCCGGCATTACTGCTGTTCATTGACGTGTTCACCTTTCTGATCATCCTTGCATTACCTTTGCTCCTTTATTTTTTGGGAAAAAGTTTCATGTTTTACCGGCAGCGTTCCAGAGCCGATGTCAGGCTCAGGGAGGCAGAGTCGATGTACAGGATGCTTTTTGAAAATATGGAAGAGGGATTTTCGCTGCAGGAGATCATTACCGATGAAAAGGGACTTCCCGTTGATTTCAGGTTTCTCGATGCAAATACCTCCTACAGGCGGCATACCGGCATTGATCCCGGGGAGTGTATCGGGAAGACGATGCTTGAAGTTTTTCCGGATGCGGATCTGCAACAGATTGAATCCTTTGGTAAAGTAGCCCTTACCGGGATACCGATAGTTTTTGAGTATTATTCGAAGGCATTCAGGAGGCATCTGAAGGTGCGGGCTTTCAGCCCGAAGTACCGGCATTTTGCAACCATTTTTGAGGATATCTCGGAACAATGGCATGCCGAAGAGGAGCGGAACCGCCAGACAACGCTGGTAACCACCCTGCTTGACTCCATCCCTGATCTGATCTTTATTAAAAACTGCGAAGGGGTCTACCTTGGTTGTAATGCGCCATTCACTGAATTTGCCGGTAAGCCCGGAAGCGGGATTGTCGGTAAAACCGACTTTGAATTGTTTGATCCGGCAATGGCCGCTGTTTTCAGACAGTATGATCTTGAAATGCTGGACCAGAAGCGGCCCCGCCATTATGAACAGTGGATCCGGTATGCCGATGGCCGGAAATTACTTACCGAGACCATCAAAGTCCCCTATGTCTCGGAGGAGGGTGCCTCTCTTGGCATAATCGGCATCAGCAGGGACATCACGGAAAGAAAAGCTGCTGAGGAAGAACTCCGGACTACAATTGCCAGGCTCGAGCTGGCGATGCAGGTAGCGAATATGTCGTGGTGGGAAATGAATCATGAGACCGGGAAGGTGACCTTTGAGAACAGGAAAGTTGAAATGCTGGGCTATGGTGCCGGTGATTTTGGCGACTATAAGGATTTCATGGCCCTGGTTCATCCCGAGGATTACGACAGGGTGATGCTTGCCATGAAAAGACATTTGGCCGGGGAGACTGAAAAATATGAGGCTGAATACCGGATTAAAACAAAATCGGGTGACTACAGGTGGTTCCTCGACATCGGGTCGTTGGCTGGTGGCAAATCACAGGGAGTTGGAAAAAATGTCACGGGGGTAGTTCTCGATATCACGGAACGTAAACGTTCGGAGAATGAACTGAAGCAGGTTTCGGCCAGGCTGGCACTGGCGACGAGGGCCGGAGGTGTCGGGGTTGGGATTATGATATTGAGAAAAACCTGTTGATATGGGATGAACAGATGTTGTCCTTATACGGGATTCAGAAATCAGATTTCAATGGCCAGTATGAAACATGGCTTGGATCCATTCATCACGATGACCTGGAGCGATGCCATGCCGAAAATGAGATGGCTATCCGTGGAGAAAAAGAGTATAATACAGAGTTTCGCATATGCTGGCCCGATGGCACTGTTCACAATATCAGGGCACTGGCAACAGTTCAGCTCAACGAAACTGGCCGGCCGGTTCACGTAATAGGAACCAATTGGGATATCACAGAGCAAAAGCACAAAGAGGAGGTCCTCCTGAATGCCCGGCTGGAATCAGAAAGGGCGAGCAAGTCGAAAAGCCTCTTCCTTGCCAACATGTCGCATGAAATAAGAACACCTTTGAACGCAATCATCGGCTTTTCGCAACTGATGGGCCATGATAAGCTCCTTACCGGCACCCAGAAGGAATATACCGGTTCCATTATTCGTGCCGGGGAACATCTGTTGTCTCTGCTCAATGATATCCTGGAATTGTCGAAAATGGAGACCGGTCACCTGGAAATTAACCCGGCAAATGTTGATCTCCATGGTTTATTGGCTGACATCCGGATGATATTTAAGAAACTGGCCCAGTCCAAACATCTTGAATTTGTATTTGAAATCCCGGAAGATCTCCCCCGAAACGTTGTGGTTGACGGGAATAAACTCCGGCGTATTTTGGTAAACCTCATCGGAAATGCCGTAAAATTCACCGACCAGGGAGGGATCAAGGTCAGCATAAGCACGAACGAAACAGGGGAAGATACTGAAAACCTGGTTGTCGTCGTGCAGGATTCGGGCCCGGGAATTTCCGGAAGCGAAATGTCGAAGATATTTCACGTTTTTGAGCAAACCAATACCGGGCTCAGGCATGGCAGCGGAACCGGACTGGGCCTGGCATTGAGCCGTGAACTTGCCGTGCTGATGGGAGGAGATATCACCTTTGTCAGCGATCCTGCCGTAGGCTCCGTATTTACAATTCATGTTCAGATTCGGAGAAAATCTGACGGAGCTGGCGGTGATCCTGAACTTAAGCGGGTGATCCGCATCGCCAGCCATCATAAACCTGTTCACATTCTCATTGTGGATGATCATCCCGACAACCTGCATGTTGTCTCCGAACTGCTCAGGATGGTAGGTTTTAATACCATTGAAGCCATCAGCGGACCCGATGCAATTGAAAAGGTTACAAAGCAGTCCTTTCAGCTTGTCCTGATGGATTTGCGGATGCCGGGGATGGATGGATACGAAACAACAAGGCGGTTGGCCTCCCTCGAACAGGACCGGCATGTTCCGGTAATTGCGATAACGGCAACACCCCTGCACGAACATGAAAATATTTTGGAATCGGGGTTCGCCGGGCTAATTCACAAACCGTTTCATAAACGGGATATGTTTGAAATGATAGGGCGGCTGCTGGAGATAACCTATGATTATGAAGAGCAGCCCGTGACGAACCTGCCTGGAGGAAGATCTGTATCTGAGGACATGACAGAGGAGATCGGGCAACTTTCCGATAAGTTGATATCCAGGATGCAGCAGGCTTTGTCCGTCGCCGACCTGGACCAGCTTTATGAACTGATCAGGGAAATTGAAACAACCATGCCGGAACTGGCCAGCAACCTGATGTCGCATATAATTAACTACGATTATAACTACCTGCAGAAAGTGTTAACTAAAAAAGAATCTGGTTCATGAGAAATGAGAGTAAATTAAGTCATGATCCCCCTGATATCCTGATCGTTGATGACCGGCCTGATAATCTTAAAGTATTGGGTGATATCCTGAAGAGTGAAGGATATAAAGTAAGGCCTGTTACCAGTGGAGCATTTGCCCTTCAGGTTGCGGAGAAGGAAAAGCCCGACCTGGTACTGCTTGATATCATGATGCCGGGCCTGGATGGATTTGAAGTATGCGCCTGCTTAAAAGCCGACCCCGGATTAATGGATATCCCTGTAATCTTTATCAGTGCCCTGAACGATACAAGCGATATTGTCAAGGCATTGTCGATGGGCGGTGCGGATTATATTACCAAACCGTTCCAAACGGAGGAGGTTAAGGCCAGGGTGAGGACCCAGTTGAGCCTGTACCGGCAAAAAATTGAACTGAAAGAGCTGATGGCTTCCAAGGACAAATTCTTTTCTATCATTGCCCATGACCTGCGCAGCCCATTTACTGCCTTCCTTGGCCTTACAAAAATGATGGTAAGTGAATTAAAGAACCTGTCGGCCGAGGAAATTGAAGGAATTGCCGGTATGCTGAACAAGTCGGCGACAAACCTGTATGGCCTGCTCGACAACCTGTTGCAATGGTCGCTGGTACAGCGCGGGATCATCAGGTTTTCACCGGAGCCCTTCTTGTTAAGAAACAAGGTGTTTGACTGCATAACAACGTTATTTGATGCATCAAGAAATAAGGAATTGTCGATCGATATCAACATACCTGACTATATTGAAATTGTGGCAGATGTGCATATGTTCGAAACGATTGTCCGTAACTTGTTCTCCAATGCCCTGAAATTCACTGCAAGAGGTGGGGAAATATTCATTTCGGTTGTGGTGATCAAAAATAATTTTATTGAAATCAGTATCAGGGATACCGGTATCGGGATGCCGGCTCAGCTGGTGAACAGGTTGTTTATTCCCAATGAGCCTACCGGTCGCAAAGGGACTGAAGGCGAGCCTAGTTCGGGACTTGGACTGACCTTGTGCAAAGAGTTTGTTGAGAAACATGGCGGCCAGATGATGGCTGAAAGTATGGAAGGGACGGGCTCAACCATCTCCTTCACCCTTCCTTATTCTCCGGTTTCCCGCTTTAAAAAAGCAACAAAAAGGCAAGGACAGGGCAGCGAAAGCAGTATGACCGTTAATAATCTGAAGATCATGATTGCCGAAGATGATGAAGGTACCGGCAGCCTGATAGCCCAGGCCTTGAAAACATTCGGGCCAAACGTTTATAAAACAGCAACAGGAAGTGAGGCTGTGGAGTTCTGCAGAAATCACCCTGATATTGACTTGGTCCTGATGGATATCAATATGCCGGAGATGGATGGCTACAAAGCCGCCATGCAGATCCGGCAGTTTAACCAGAAGGTGATCATTATCGCGCAAACCACCAATGCCCTGGAAGGGGTGAGGCAAAGGGCACTGAAGGCGGGGTGCGATGATTATATTGATAAACCCTATGGAAAGGGGCTCCTGACAGCCCTGATAAAGCTGCATGTTGAAAAGCATAAACGGAGAATCCGCGGAATTGTATAAAACCATTACCGGGTCCATGGTGCAAACTGACCTGCAAATTGCCTAATTTCGCCGGGTTCAAAGCACCAGCCATGATTCGCTGCAGCAAGTTTCTCATCCTGTTGATTTTTCTTGTTTTGGGCGGGTATTCTCCCGCTCAGAAAATTATCTCCGCCACCTCCCAAAAGGTCGAATTCAGGATACCCTATGACCCTTCAGGCACTATGACCTCAACATGGGGAAATGAAGTCCTGCGTGAGGTTGCAAGGGATGTGTTACGCGAACCCTGGCAGGTCCGGATCAGGGTTTCAGGCCTCCTTGGGTTGACGGTTATCAAGCAGGACAACACGGAGAACCTCTCGGTTTCATTTACCCGCCTGGCCGTTTCGGGAGATACGGTTTACCGTCGTTTCCCGGTGTCGCACTTCCTTTTGCCCACACGAATAGGGCTCAGACTGAAATGGGCTAACCGGGCCGACACTTCCGGGTTTACAGAAGAAAAACTGAGTTACAGACCGCTTTCCCCCGGTGACAGCCTGGTATGCATGATCCCCGTTACCTCGTTCGACCCGGAGGTGGATACCCTGATGGTAAAGGAGGTTGAATTCTTATATGACTCGGTGGCATTACAGACTTTCCGTAACCGTGTCAGCTTCATTCACGACTATTACGCATCGGTATCGCTGCTCGATTCGCTGGAAGAATTCACGTCAGGGCTCCATCCCGATGATACAGAACAACTGGCCCTTAACTACCTGAAAGTAGAGGAGACCGCCAGGGTTCTCAGCAGGATTGAGGCCCGCGATTTCTCCGGCAAATTGCTGGTCAACGGCTATGATCCTGAGGAGTTGATGAGGAAATACCGGCAGATGTACAAAAATTCACGGAGCATGGTCTTTACATTTATTGACGGACTGCATAAACCCGGAGAATTTTCCTGGAAGGAAAATCCGGGATTTCTGGCTGATTTTTTCACCTCCCGCATATATTCCTACGTTCGGCGTTCGAACCTCATGGATCAGCAGCAGGGGGCTATATACAAAGACTGCCTGGATCATTTTTTCGAACAGGATGTTTTTCCTGCCGGAGAACCTGTTGCCACTGATTTGCTGGCAAAGTTGTTTCCCCGGGCGCGGCAGGATACCATGCCCGGGTATGTTGCCCGGGAGGTGTATCACTCGTACCTGCAAACTGCACAAAAGCTGATGGACCAGCACCGTTGTGCTGACGCTTTTGCCCTTTTGGAAAACGGGCGCAGGTTCCTTACAGCCATGCCGGGAACATCGGGAAATACAGTTGACAGCAGTATGGAGATCAAGGCTGCCGAAGGTGTCTGGAACTCCTTTATCGGTATTGCCACCACCTGCATCGGGAATCACAACCTGAAAATGGCGGATACCTATCTTGCAAAGGCGGAACAATATGCAGCCCGGCATGCCGGGTTTATCAGGTCTGATACGGGTTACCGGGCTGTTTTCAGCAGCCTCTTTTTTATGCGCAACGCCGACTGTGACCAGTTGCTGGGCGAAGGACGTTTTGCGGAGGCCCTGTCGTGTTACAGCCAGTTTGAAAACGATTATTCCGCCCATGACCTGGCCCTGGTAAGCCGGCGGCTTGAACAAAAAAGATCGCTTGCGAAAATGGGGCTGGGTGGTCTGTCGGCACAACTTGCTGACCATGCATTGAAAAACAAGTCGGCGGATACGGCCCTCTATTATTATGAGAAAGCTACCGCATTGCGGCGGGGCGGCAATTCCCATGAAGCGGTTGATACAAGGCTCGATTCGCTGGCCCCCGTCATGGCCCGCATCAAGTACGGGCAGCTGTCGGCAGAGGGCACAACAGCGCTTGACAAACGTCAGTTTACACTGTCGGTAAACCGCTTCCGTGAAGCACGATCCCTGGCTGAATCCTCTCGGATCGAACCTGGCCCCGCGTTTGACTCGCTCTATCGCCAGGCGATGAAAAATTTCCTGATCATAAGGCTCACGGCAGCACAGAAAAAGATATGGGAGAGTCAGTTCGACTCCGCCACAACAGCCCTTCACCACACCGAAACGGCGGGGTATGACTGGGGATTGCTGGATGATCCTGCATTTTCAGCCGCCATGATGAAGTTCAGGCTGAAAATCCGTGAACAGCAGTGCCTGAATCTGCAGGATACGGTTGACCTGCTCATGATCCGTGCCGACCGGAATGCCGTGCTTAAAAACTATATCAATGCCATGCGTTACTGCCGGAAGGCCAAGGAGCTGGTTTCGGGGGATACCTTGTGCAGGCTGGACCAACGGTCGATTTCCGACAGCCTGAAGCGGTACGGCGCACCTTCTGCTTTCCAGGAGGCTGAATCGGGGGCCGGGGCCAGCATCGCCGTCGGAGATTATGAGGTAGCTTTGCAAGTCATGGATGCAAACCAGATGCTCTTTCAGCAGGGTTCATTATCACGTTTCGGCCTTGTACCGGGCGACATTGCCGGGCTGATCGCCGGGAAGAACAACCCCTATCTCACCCGGGCAGCTGTAAGCCATTACCTGGATGGTTCTCGCTACGCCGATGCACTTCACTTTCTACGGTTGCTGAATGAGCAGCAGATGGAGGCGAAACAGGTGAAGGAGCTCCAGGAGCGACTGGGACGTGCGCTGGCAAATGCCGATATGGCGATAGATGCTGGCGCAAACAGCATGTCTGCCTTTGAAATGTATCATACTGAATCGGCCTGGTTCAGCGCTTTCAGAAGCGCCTACCTGTCGGAATGGCAAAAGAACAGACCTGGTGAGAAACCGTAGCTTAATTGATGATCACTTTCCCGGTTTCCATGTAATTGACACCATTTACCACGATGATGTATAGACCCGGTGTCATGATGGACCGGAAGGTGCCGGCAGGATTCACGGAGAAGTTGTTTTCTCCCTGCCTTGCCTGTTTCAGTTCCACCGTTCTCACCAGCAGGCCAGTGCTGTTGTAAATGGCAACATCCAGTACGGGCATGGCCGATGGCAGGTTAACGGTGATGTTGAAGGAGCCGGTGGAGGGATTGGGATATACCAGTACTTTGCCGGTATTCAGCCCCGGAAGGTCGTCGGCAATACCGGTAAAATAGGGTTTCTGGAGTTTCACCGTGGTGTAAATCCTGTATTCGCCGCCGTTAAAGGTCAGGGGGGCAAGGGTATCGGTGACTGCCAGGGAATCGCCTGTGAAATATTCATACCAGGTTCCCTTCCGGGTGAAGACGGGAATGACACTGCGCGTGGTTACATCAAAGTTCCCCAGAACGACTGCTTGCATACCCGGATCCCTCAGCCAGATCCGTTTGATGGCGGTTGTCAGATCAATGGAATAATTGGTGGTTGAAAAAACAGGCTGTGAGGTTTTCAGAGCGGCCAGCACCGAAATGATATTTTTGGTGTAACGCCTGCGCCAGTCGTTCAGGTAATCCCAGCGGACTGGTTTCGGATCGACCCGTGAAGCTGACGTTCCCGTAGGATAGTTGATTGAATAATCGTAACCCAGCTCCCCGAATTGCCAGATCATTTTAGGCCCGGGAATGGTGTAAAAAAAGGTGGCTGCCAGCTCGATCCTTTTCAGCGATGTCGAGGTGTCTTTCACGTTGTAATTGGGCCCGGTACTGTTGCCGTAAGCGATGTTTTTGTAGGATAACCGCTCTTCATCATGGCTTTCCATATACCCGACAACAGCGGGTTGCGTCCATCCTCTGTTCTGGTATGAAATCCACGACAGATCAGAATTGGAATTGTCGTTCCATCCCATGGTGGCTTCATTGTATTTTCCATTCAGGTTGCCCCATAGCAGCATGTTGTTGGCTGCCAGCACAGTCTCTTCCGTGTTGTCGGCAAAATGTTCCATGATGGCATAACCATTTGGATTTGCAGCATTAAGCACATGGGTGTAGTTTTCAAGGATCGAAATCCGGCTGGCATCATACTGGCCCCATAAGGCAACATTATCCGGGTATGAATTAGTTTGGGTAAAGCCTTTCGACATATCGAACCGGTACCCGTCGACATGGTACTCAGTAAGCCAGTAGCGGATCAGCCGTTCCATATAGAATTTGGTAAAGGGACTTTCGTGGTTGAAGTCATACCCGACATTATAGGGATGTTTGGGGATGGGATTGAACCACGGGCTGTTGGCTGCCGGTCGCGAGTTGGCGGCATCCCAGTAAAGCCGAACGAGCGGGGAACTGCCAAAATGATGGTTGCACACGATGTCGAGTATCACGGCAATTCCTTTGGCATGTGCGGCTTCGACAAACTGTTTCAGCCCGTTTTTTGTTCCATAATATTTGTCGGGTGCAAAGGAGAAATTGGGATTATAACCCCAGCTGATATTCCCTTCAAATTCCATCACCGGCATTAGCTCAATGGCATTGATACCAAGATTTTTAAGGTAATCCAGCGTATCGGTCAGCGAGGGATAGTCGTGTTTGGCCGTAAAATCACGGATCAGCAATTCATAGATCACCAGGTCGGTAACCCTGGGAGCGGTAAAAGCCGTTGAGTTCCACGGGTAGGGGGTTTGGCCTGTTTGCAGGTAGGTTGCGATGCCGCTGGTTTTACCATCCGGGTAGGGCATTAATCCCGGATAGGTTTCGGCAGTAATATACTGGTCGTTTGGGTCACTGACTTTGTCGGCATAGGGATCCCCGATTCTCAGGTTCCCGTCAACCAGGTACTGGAAGATATATTCCTGTTTGGGAACCAGGTTGCTGATTTGCAGCCAGTAACGGTTTCCGTCGGGAGTAATGTTCATGTAAAACGAGGAGTCGGTTTTCCAATCGTTGAAGTCGCCGATGACAAATGCGTTCTTTTTATAGGGAGCATAAAGGCAAAGCAGCGCCGTTGCAGAATCAATGTAATTTATCCCGTCGTTCATACCGGAAGGGAGGGCGGCAATATGGGCTGCAGGGATGACGGTATAGGAAAAGGAATCGGCAGCGGAACCTGTGGCGTTGAGTCCCAGGATGCGGATCCAGCGGGTACGCCACGATTGCCCGAGGTTATCGGCGATGATCGTATCGGTGATTGAATTCCCCGATTGTGTTTTCTGAAGCACCCCGTCGAGGAATAGCTTCATCGTGGTAGCGGTTGGGCTGATCGCCGAGACCGGGATTGAATCGTGTTGCTTTACAAAGAGCAGTTTGCTGGAGGGAAGAACAATGTTTACGCTCATGGCGCTCGTATAGACATCGGCAAAAATGTCGCCTCCCCCCGTGGCGCGGCCTGTTTTGGTGCCATCGGCACTACGGAAAACGAAGGCCATCTTCAGGATCTGCTCGGCGGCCGGCACCCCGTAAAAACTGCGGATCGACGGTGTCATCACGAGTTTGTATTTGTTGTTCCCAAGCGGCGTCATCAGTGCCTTGGGCAGGTTCGTCCCCCAGGGAGCAATGGTATGTTTCCAGTCCGCGCCGTTGTTGCTCAGGTTGGTGATCACCCCGGTATGTGCGTAGATGGGGGGGGCGACATTTTTAAGGCCGCCATCTCCCTGGGCCGCATCAAAAATGATGGTGACCGAATCGGTGTCGATCGGGAATACCGGAACCGTGGTCAGCACCTGGGCATTGCCCAACACTGAAACCAGACAACTTAGCAGGAACGTAAATACATTGCATAACCGTTTCATGAGCATAGGATTTGGATGACAAAGGTAGCGAAAATTGACCACTTTGAACGTGAGCAGTCTTACCTGACATTTACACAAGATCATGGTCCTGTCAGGGTAAACAGGGGTGACTTTTATTCTTTCTTTCAATTAAACAGGCTGTTACATTTTGTCGCAAACCATTCAAAACGGCAAGCCCCGAAAAATGAGACAAATTAGGCTGTGCCATGAAATATTTCATATCACTGCATATGATTTTCAGGTGGATTAATAAGGTAAAAAAAGAGCTGAATTGTTATAATGTCTATTTTTTTTTATAATTTTGCTTGACTTTGACGAAATGGGTTTCCCGTCAGGAAACAAGCCTGTTATTGGATTGATGTTGTGTTTTATTTACCATACTTGCTAAATCAACCTCCTCCTGGATGTTTTTTCTTTCAGAAAGAGTCTTTTAGATTTTATTTGTTTAACTTTATCCGTCTCTAATTCTAAAACGTATGAAAAGAAAATTACGCATTATGTTTAATAAATGGTTGGTCATGGTCCTGTTCATGGGAGGGGCGCTTGGGTTGAATGCCCAGAACCTTGATGTAACCGGAGTCATTTCTGAGGCAGGAACCGGGGAGTTGCTTATCGGCGCAACGGTACAGCAAAAAGGAACCACATCCGGCACCGTAAGTGATGTGTCGGGAAAATATAAGATCAGCGTCCCGAAAGGAACTGTTCTTATTTTCTCGCTGATCGGCTATACCACCCAGCAGGTGACCGTGGAAAAGGCAGGTCCGCTGGACATTTCCATGAAAGTCCAGGTTACAACCCTGAACGACATTATTGTCATCGGCTACAGCACGCAGAAAAAGTCAGATAAAACAGGTGCTGTAAGTACCGTGAAATCCGACGAGTTGAACGGAGGGGTGCTTACAGACCCGATCCAGGCGCTGCAGGGTAAAGCAGCCGGTGTTTCCATCACCAAACAGGGAGGCGACCCCAACGGCGGCTTCTCGGTTCGTATCAGGGGCGCTTCAGGATATGATGCCAACACCCAGCCGCTCTACGTGATCGACGGAATCCCAAATGCCGATCCTACCATTGTGTCTCCCGACGATATTGAATCCTACAATATTCTCAAGGATGCCGCCTCCACGGCAATCTATGGTTCCCAGGGATCCAACGGGGTCATAATGATCACCACCAAAAAAGGGAATAAAAATGTTAAGAATAAAGATGGCAAACAGGATGATTCATACAGTAATGTTGAATTTACAACTCAGTTCTCCGTCGAAAAAATTGCCAAAAAACTTGACCTTCTTTCGGCAAGTCAGATCAGGAGTTTTGCCAATACATTGTTGAAGAATGCAATGGGCACTCATCCTAACTACACGATTGATAGTGTTTTCCGGGATGGCGGGACCAACACCGACTGGCAGGACCAGATTTACAGGACGGGTTATTCTACCACCAACAACCTGAGCATTTCCGGTGGAAACAAGAAAGGTTCCTATGTAGGTTCCGTAGGGCAGTCGCAGTGGGACGGCATCATGCGCGGAACTTCTAAAAACCGCACAACAGCCCATATCAATGTAACCCACAAGGCACTGAACGATCACCTGACCATTACAGGCAACATGATGGGAGCCATTGAGAAAAACGATTACCAGAGTTACGGAGGATGGGGCAGCGATGATATCATCTACCAGGCATTGTCTAGAAATCCGACCGATCCCGTTTATAATTCAGATGGTTCCTATTATAAATCATCGCGTGTATTCAGTTATGAAAACCCTGTTTCCATTATCAACAGCGAAACCAACAACCGCGATGCCAAGCGTTTCCTGGGCGGTTTGAAGTTCGATGCCGAGATTATTAAAGGACTCACGGCAACTGTAAATCTTGGTTATACCCGTGACGACATTACCACCAACTATTTTCGTCCGGCAGGGTTATATGCATCGGCCGACGTGGGATTTGGTAAAAAACAATATGATAATGATGTTAAGAAACTGATTGAAATCACAGGGAATTATTCCAAGACCTTCCGGAATGCGCATAATCTGACCCTTCTGGGTGGTTATTCCTGGCAGGAAGATGTTTACAGCGGATTCTATGCACAGGGTGGCGATGCACAATCGCCCTATGCAGGTCCGGATAACCTCCTGACGCTGAATAGCGTCGTTTGGGGTGGCATCAACTCCTGGAAAGGACAATCTACCCTGATAGGGTTCTTTGGACGCGCCCAGTACAATTACAACTCCAAGTATTATCTCTCCGCCTCCCTTCGCAGGGACGGCTCTTCGAAATTTGGTTCAAACCATAAATGGGGATGGTTCCCCACGGCAGCCATAGGTTGGAGTATTGACAAAGAACAATTCATGAAGTCGGTCAAGTGGCTCAGCCAGTTGAAACTGAGAGCCAGCTATGGTATCTCGGGGAATGATAAGATCGGGAATTACCGTAGTCTGGTTCTCTGGCAACCCAGCGGCAGAACGGTTAATCCTGAGACAGGACAAAACGTGATTACCTATACGCCTGCCTGGAATGCAAACCCGAACCTGAAATGGGAACAGACCGCCGAAGTCAATATCGGTGTCGACTTTGCCTTCCTGAATGAAAAGATCAGCGGCAGCCTTGAGGTGTACAGTAAAAAAACATCAGACCTTCTCGGGAAATACAGTGTTCCGGTACCCCCGAACCTTGCCCAGACAACCTATGCCAATTCCGGATCTCTGTCCAATAAAGGGATTGAACTTTACCTGCAGGCCTATGTGATCACCGCCAAAAACTTCAAATGGAAGACCAGCTTTACGGCAGCTCATAACCAGACGAAAATTCTTGACCTTGGCAGCTATGTGAACGGCTCTGTCAGAAAAGATGGCTATGTTTCAGGAAGAGGAATGGTGGCAGGCGATCAATATTATGTCACAGGGATTATGGTAGGCCAGGACATCGGCGCTTTTTACCTGCCCACCTATGTCGGCCTTTTAAATGGCAACTTTGTTTATGAATCCGCATCAGGCGGTTTTACCACTAACCTTAGTGAAGCCAAAAGAACGGTGATTGCAACGCCTACGCCGAAAGCTGAACTGGGCTGGTCGAACAGCCTTACCTTCTATAAACGCTGGTCGCTTGATTTTACCTTCAGGGCATGGCTTGGAAACCATATGTATAATGCCACCCGGATGTTGCTTGACAGCCCGAATATTCTGCCATCGCTGAATGCAGTTCCGTCGGCCCTTGACTGGTATGCCCAGGGGAGAACGTCGGGAGGCAGTATTGCCGATATTTATGTTGAAAATGCATCCTTCCTGAAGCTTGACTACATCTCTGTTTCCTATGATTTTAATGTATCCAAACTGAAATGGATCAACAAACTCAACCTCTTCGTGGCGGCAAACAATGTCTTTACCATTACAAAGTATACGGGTGTCGATCCTGAAACCAACATCTCCGGTTTGTCTTTTGGTATTGACAATTTTAATGTTTATCCGAAAACCCGTTCATTCACCGTTGGTTTAAAAGTAACTTTTTAATCTTTGTTATCTATGAAAGTTAAATATTTGATTTTTTGCATGATTGCAGTGGCTACTCTTTCATGCACCAAACTTGATGAGAAAGTTTATGATAGTATTCCGGGAAGTCTTTATCCCGAAACACCGGCACAGGTTGCCAGCCTGAGCGTTGTGACCTATCAGAAACTTCAGGATATGGCCGACGACAACGGATGGTGGTTCCTGGCTCAGGAAATTTCTTCCGACGAACTCTGTGCGCCGACACGCGGCGCCGACTGGTACGATGGCGGGAAATGGGTCAACATGCACAAGCATACCTGGACCAATGATGATGAAGGGGTGAACCGGATGTGGTCGCTTTTCTGGACTGGGATTACTACCTGCAACCAGACCCTCGACCTGATGAATTCCCTCCCTCAGAATGCTGCCCTGATTGCCAAGAAAAGGGAAGTAGAGACAATGCGTGCCTTTTACTATTACCTGCTGATAGATAATTACGGCGATGCCCCATACCTTGTCAGCGCCCTAAACGCACCCGCCTTTCCATATAAGGTGAAAAAAGCAGTCATATGGGATAGCCTGGTTGCCACAGTCAAGAATTCGTTGCCCAGCCTTAAAAGCGCCGACCGTAAATATATGATGACCAAATATTCGGCCTACGCGTTGCTTGCCAAACTTTACATGAACGCAGAGATTTATACAGGAACGGCTCATTGGGCCGAAGCCGAAGCCTGTTGCGACAGCGTCCTGGCCGGACCCTACTCGCTGGCTACGGATATCTCTGAACCGTTTAAAACGAATAATGAGAATTCAAGTGAAATTATTTTCTCCATTCCTTATGATGAGGACAACTTCACAGGATTCAGGCTTCATATGAGGACCCTGCACTATCAGATGAACCTGAAGTACAACATGACAGTTGGCCCGTGGAACGGCTTCTGCATTGTTCCTACTTTCTGGGATTCATACGATTCTACGGACCTCAGGCGTGCAGCCTATAACCTTTATGGTCTGCAGTATGCCGCTACAGGTGGCGTTATCTCTGACGGCGAAACACATCTTCCACTGGATCTTATTCCGCATGTCCCGGCCTTGAACATGCAGCCTGGTGCCTTTACGGCAACACAGATCCGTTGTTCGGGAGCCCGCGTCGGAAAATATGAGATCAAAATGGGTGCCAAGGAAAACCTGAGCAACGATTTCCCGCTATTCCGGTTGACCGATTTTTACCTGATGAAGGCCGAATGTGAGATAAGACAGGGCAGAAGCGGCGACCAGTGGGTCAACCCGATCCGTACCCGGGCACATGTGGCTGCCTGGACAGGTGCAACGCTTGATCAGATGCTCGCCGAACGAGGCAGGGAACTGTATTGCGAAGGACACCGTCGCCAGGATCTCATCCGTTATGGTAAATGGGAAAACGCATGGTGGGAAAAGGCAGCCCATGGAACTGATTTAAGAACCTTCCCAATCCCGAAATGGGCAACCGACGCCAACAGTAATCTTTTGCAACCACCAACCAAATAACACAATAAATATTATAAACCTAAGTTTCACAATTAAACTAAATCGTTATGAAAAACAGCTTTCAGAAATTTTCAATGATCATGGCCATGCTTGCATTGGTAATGATTGTAATCGGTACCAGCTCCTGCAAAAAGAGCAGCAGTACCACAACCACCACTCCTACCATCGTCCTTGACGGTTTTTATGTCAAGGGGGCTGTTGCAGCTTATTCTGATTATAATGCAAAGGCCATGATGAAGACCACACCTAACGAAGTTACCCAGACTGCACGTCTCCACCTGATGGAACTTTATATTCCGTTAAAGGCTGGTGCCGCCGGATTTAACATCGTTAAGGTTGCCGGTTCCGTAAAGACCATTTATGGTCCTGGTACTGGTTTTGGCGTTGTTGCCACCCCCACCACGGATGAGCCGAAAGTTGCTTTCCAGCGTGGTCCTGCAACAACCACCAACCCTGGTGTTTTCACCGTTCCTGCCGATGGTTTCTACCATGTTGTCATTGATGATTCCCTCAACAAAGTTGCCATTATGCGCGTACATTGGGGAATGATCGGTGCTGCAACTCCGGGCGGATGGTCAAATGATACCATGATGACCGAATCGGCATTCAACGGTACCGATATGTCATGGACCCTCACAGGCTTCAAATTAATGAAGGGTGACTGGAAATTGCGTTATTCCCATGGCTGGAAGGTCGAAATTGATACCAACGTTGTATTGGGCGCCAGCAAAGGCGTGAAGGTGAATACCAACTTTGGCGGTACAATCGCTGCTCTGGTTCCTGGTGGTGCCAACATCGTGAATGCTGCCCCTGGCATCTATACGATTACTTTTGCCTATAAACTGGGCACAGGTTATACGTTAACAGCTACCAAAACCGGTGATATTCCCCCGATCGACTACTCACAGTACCAGATGGACATCATTGGTGATGCTTACCTGAAACAGGATGGTACACCCGCCGCATGGGACGAAAGCTATGGTAAAACATTGCCGACCATTTCCGGAACCACCTATACCTGGACCTACAACATTACCTTCATCGATGGTAAAGATTTCAAATTCAGACAAGGTGATGACTGGGCTGGTAAATCAGTTGGATTCCCTGACGTAGTAATGGCTGGTGGTGCAGCTGCAAACTTTGCAAATGACGGAGGAAACTTCAAAGTTACCGGTGCCGGCGCCTATACCATGGTGCTGAAAATTGAAGCCGCTACGGAAACCTATACCGTTACTGCAACCAAAAATTAATCACTGCAGGAAACTGCATTCATCTTTTGAAAGAGGGGTGTGCCGGCTGAGCCGGCACACCTTTTTTTTGTTAAGGAAGGTAAAGACCTTTGGTGTCAATAGGATTCAGCGTTCATGGCAATATCTGAACGTACAATCATTACATCCCGGGGCACACCATAGCATCGATGATACAGGGCCTGTCAAAAAGCTTACCTGTGGTGTTAAAGAGGATATGGAAACAGGCAAAACCAACCCTTCTCAATTGCCACAGGTTTCAGCCTGCGGTATATGGTTGTTGCCTGTACTTCTGTTTTTTTACTGGCACTGGATAGCTTTTCGGTAGTAGCTTGATTGCCATGATCAATCAGATTAAAACTTGATGGAGTTCATAAACCCATCAAAAACATAAATACATTATTTTTACGGGGTGATCTTATCATCAACGCTAAACCCTGAAATTATGAATGCAAAAATGGTGAAATGGTGCGGTTTGTTTTTTGCAGGAGCCTTACTGGTAATAATAAGCTGTAAGAAATCGAGCAAAACCTCTGAAACGGTTACCGTGCCGCCTGCCGTTACAACCGATTCCGTTATTTATCAGCATTCCGGCTATGCGTTGTGTAAGGGAGCCATAACGGATACCGGCACCGGGAAAACATTACGTTTTGGTTTTTGCTGGAGTAAATCCCATCAGCCCGTTGCAGACGGGGCCACTTCATATACTGTAAATGGAGGTTTACTTCTGAATAATCGATTTTCAGCAACGATTGGCCCGCTGGATTACGGAAGTACCTACTATGTGCGTGCATTTGCGTCGAACTACGCCGGATTTGGCTATGGGGCAGAAATGAGGATCGAAACCGATTCTATTCCCATAGTGGTGTCAGACGGTGTTTATATAAAAGGGGCCGTTACAGCCTATCCCGATTTCAATCACAACGCCCTGATGGCGGTTGCTCTGAATGAAGTTACCCAGACCCCCCGCGCTCAGCTGATGGAACTTTACCTTCCGATAAAGGCGGGTGCGGCCGGATTTAATATCGTTCAGGTAACCGGTTCAGTGAAGACCACCTATGGACCCGGTTCAGGTTTTGGTGTAGTTACAACCCCTACTGTTGACGAACCCAAAGTTCCTTTTCAACGTGGCCCTGCAACAACGACCAACCCTGGCGTTTTCACAGTTCCTGCCGACGGTTTTTATCATGTAGTTATTGATCTCGGTCTTAAGAAGGTTGCTATTATGCGTGTACATTGGGGAATGATCGGCGTTGCAACGCCTGGCGGATGGTCAAACGATACCCTGATGACCGAATCTGCCTACAGTATTACAACAATGTCTTGGACACTGCCCGGCCTGACCCTTTTGCAGGGCGAATGGAAATTGCGCTATTCGAGGGGCTGGAAGGTGGAAATTGATACCAATCTTGTCGTGGGGGGGGGCCAGGGGTGTTACCGTTAACACCAACCTGGGTGGGACAACATCTGCGCTGGAACCCGGAGGCTACAATCTTTTTAACACCGAACCAGGTATTTATACTGTTCTGCTGTCCTATGACCCGGGTGCCGGATATGCCGCCACGCTCACAAAAACGGGGAACCTGCCCCCTGTTAATTATTCCCAATACCAGATGGATATAATTGGCGATGCCTACCTGAAGCAGGATGGCACTCCTGCCGCATGGGATGAAAGTTATGGGAAAACATTGCCCGCCGTTACCGGAACAAACTATACCTGGACCTATAATATTAACTTCCTCGCCGAGAGAGATTTCAAATTCCGGCAGGGAGATGACTGGTCAGGGTTATACATAAGCTTTCCCGACGTAACGATGGCCGGCACTGCAGCCTCCTATTTCACCAATGACGGAGGCAATTTTCACGTTAGTACCGCCGGCAATTACATCATGGTGCTCAAAGTTGCAGCAGCCACGGGAAACTGGACGGTAACCGCCACGAAAAATTAGACGGAATGCAGCTGAAAGCCTGTTCCTGCAGCAAAACCGGCAGGAAGAGATCCTCTTACGGGACTATTCCGTTTCGTACACGAAATACTCCCAGGGCGCTAATTTCATCTTCTCACCGGCCTTAAACTCTTTATTTTTTGCTGTAAATGCCTCCTGGTACTGACCTGCAAAATCAGTGCCAGTTAGCAGAACCTCCTGGGCCACAGGAGAAAGGTTCAGGATGACGAACATCTGGCGGTGCGTCTTTTTCCGCAGGAATGCATATACAGCCTTGTCGTTGCTGGTTTTAATCTTGACATATGCGCCGCCCTCTTCACCTGCCGCAATCAGCTTGTTTTTCTTCTTAAGCTGGGTCAGGTTGACGTAGAACGATGCGAGCGGATAGCCTCCCCAGGGGATGGTGTCCTTATCAAAAAAACGCAGCCGTTTTTTCATGGCCGATTCCTGGCCAGTGTAGATCAGCGGCATGCCCGGCAGGGTAAACGAAAGAACGGCAAATGTTTTCACCGCATCGCCCAGCCTTTCGTATTCGCTCCCGCTCCATGAATTTTCATCGTGATTCGAGGTGAACCGCATCCGGTAGGCATCCTTGGGAAACCGCCTGGATTCATCCGCCAACAGGGAATCAAATTTGTCAGGAGTGGCCTTCCCGGCATAGATATCATTCATCAAATGGTATAACTGCCATGAATAGGTGGCATCGAAAAAGGCAGTATCGTGCATTTTCGGCGATTCATCCTCAGCCAGCATAAACAGCGGCTTCATCTTTCTCAGCTCGGGAATGGCTTCATGCCAGAACGATACGGGCAACATCCCGGCAACATCGCAGCGGTAGCCGTCGATGTCGGTTTCCTTGATCCAGTAGGCGAGCGCATCGGTCATGTACTTTCGCAAACCGGGCTGGGTATAGTCCAGCGCGGCAACATCGGTCCAGTCATTTACCGGTGGAATGATATTTCCTGCAGCATCTTTTTTATACCAGTCAGGATGCTGGGTAACCAAAGGGTTATCCCACGAGGTGTGGTTGGCCACCCAGTCAAGGATCACCTTCATGTCAAGTTCGTGGGCTTTTTTAACCAGGTCGGCAAGGTCCTTTTTGGTGCCGTACTCGGGATTGACAGCGAGGTAATCTTTAACAGAATAATAGCTGCCCAGCGAACCCTTCCGGTTTTTTACCCCCAGCGGGTTGACGGGCATCAGCCAGAGGATATCAACTCCCATCCGCTGCAGTCGCGGCAGTTCCGCTTCAAACGCTTTCAGCGTGCCCTCGGGCGTGTATTGCCGGATGTTGACCTCGTAAATGGTCGCACGACTGCTCCAGTCGGCATGTTTCACCGGGCCGGCATTTTCGGCAACATGTTTCGGTTTGCAGGCTGTGATCATGAGTGCCATGGCCAATACAAGGAATGTGATTTTTTTCATATCGGATGATTTAATTTGTTATGATTTCGAAGGAATTTCCAGCCAGGGTCAGGCTTGCCCTGCCTTTATCGACTGATATTTTATTTCCTGATTTAGAGATAAATGCCGAGGTTTTATAGCGTTCCGGCAAGTCAAAATCTATCTTTCTTGACGATTTGTCTTTGTTGAAAATCACGATGACGGCCTTGTCAAAATAGGCACGCTGGTAAACAAATACCTTTTCACTGACCTTCAGCGGAGTAAAGTCCCCGTAAACCAGGGCAAGGTTGCTGGCCCTGAGATGAATCAGCGCGGAGGTGACCGTTTTCAGGTATTGTTCATTTTTGTTCAGACTGTCGAACTTCATCATCCTGCGGTTATCGGGATCACCGGCCCCGGCCATGCCGAATTCGTCGCCATAATAGATCACCGGTACTCCCGGAACGGTCATATTGAAGGCCTCCAACATGGCAAGTTTCCGGTACCCTGTCGTGTCTTTTACCTGGATATCACGGTTCCAGCCGGCTGCAGAGGCATCTTCACCGGGGTTCAGCGCGCCGCTGGCATAGGAGATAAACCGTGCCATGTCCTGGTTGCCGGTGATGTTGCCCATCAGGTTATGCTCGCCATAATAGCTGAAACTTTGCTGCAGCGAATAGTTCAGGTCACGGAAGGAGGTGTTGTCCATTGAAAACGATGCCTTTGCGTCCCAGTAAAGGTTGAATTCAAACTGGGCGTCGAGCATCCCCGGGTTGACATAGCTGCCGGTGAGTTCGCGGCTTCCGAAGGTTTCACCGATCTGGTAAATGTTCCGGTTTTCAGGAATTACCACCTGCTGCGTGAGCTTTTGCGTCAGCATCCGCCAGTAGTTTTCGGGAACATGTTTGGCGGCATCATGGCGGAAGCCGTCGAGATGGTATTCTTTGATCCAGAAGGCGGCTGAATCGGATACCATGGTGGCTACTTCTGGCCGGGTCAGATCGAAGGTGGGAAGGAAAATATCGAACCATGTTGTAAGCCTGTTTTCATCGAACATCCTGATATTCTTACGCTTCCCGGGCAGATCGACCGGTGTGATCCAGTCGGGATGCTGTTTGAGAACCGGGTAACTCTCATGGACATGATGGGAGACAAAGTCAAGAATGACATTGATTCCCTGGCTGTGAGCCGTTTCAACCAGTTTGTGGAACTCCTGTGAAGTGCCGAATCGGTTATCAACTGTGGTTAAGGTAATAGGCCAGTAGCCATGATACCCTGAGAATTTGCGGTGAGGGGCCGGGAATTCATTAAACCCCTGCAGTGGATTCTGGGTGATCGGTGAAATCCACAATGTGTTAATTCCAAGCTTGTTAAAATAGCCATCCTCGATCTTGGCGGTAATCCCGGCCAGGTCGCCTCCCATGTAATTCAACCGCGGGTCGATATCCTTATCGTTTATAGGGGCATCATTAGCCTTTGAACCATTTTTAAAACGGTCGACCATCAGGAAATAGAGCACCATCGCCTCCCTGTCTGAACGGGTGAGCTTGCCGGCATCAGTTAACACATTTCCCTCCTGCAGCGGGATGAGCATCTCGTTTGAAATCCCTGCATTGTTACAGGCATAAACACGGATAACACTGCGAACCATCTCCTTTGCCTTGCGGGGAACTTCAATGGTGATACCTGTACTGTCCCTTTTCCAGAATTTTTTATCGAGCAGGTAGTTCTGCCAGAAAACAAAAACAGAATCAGCTTTGGCCTTCATGCCAAGGGTGATCTTCCGGCCGTCAGCCTTTTGTGAAATAAGCGTCGGCAAGCCGGCAGGATTAAGAATGCCAACGGTCAGCAGTGAATTGAAACCGCCGTTGTTGTTGGATACCGAGTCGGAATTGCGCGGATCCGACATCTCTTTGCCGTCGGCAATGATCTTGTACTGGTACCTGCCGGGAAAAAGGTTGAACTCGATATGCCATAGACCCTCCTTTTCATAAAGATATCCTGCCGAAGCATTCCAGTCGTTCATCTGCCCTTTGATCTGTACATGTTTGTATTTTTTGTTCTTCGGATCAAATGCATACCGGTATTTCATCCGGGTTGACTTTTCGAGCAACAGGCAATAGGAGAATCCTTTTGACCATATTTTCAATACCGAGAGTTTTGGGAATTCCTTGTCAGCCGGTTTGATGACCAGCAGGGTCGAATCGGCGGAAATGACGGCAGAAAGTGATTTGTCAACCTTCAGCGAATCGATCTGTTTCGGCCTCACCAGGTAATCGGCCAGGACAAGGATGGTTGAGTCGGCATTGATCCTCACGGGCGCCGCCAGTTTCACCATTTGCGGCTCCTTTGCGACGGGAAGGTCGTTGTTGGAAGTACAGCTCCATAAAAGGGATGAAAAGCCTGTTACAATAAATACAATTTGTCTGAAATTCATGGTTTTTTATTTAAATCCTCTTAATTATTCTTATACTATGCCCTATGTGCCTACTGTGGTTAAAAGTGTTTTGTGCTATAATGCACTTATCAATACACTTTTTCTAACGATTCCTGTACCACGCATCGTCAGAATATAAACCCCCGCAGCCTGCCGATGGTGATAATCAACAACCTGGTTACTGCCTGAAACAACACCTGAAAAAGGGGTTGCCACTGTTTTCCCTGTCAGATCGGCCACCGACAGTACGACCGAAGTCCCGGAAGGTGCCGAAAAAGGGATACTTGTTGTGCCATAAAATGGATTGGGCGTGACCGGCCCCAGCCTGAAATCATCCTGCGGCACGGTTTCATTCATGCCGGTAGTATAAGGAAAAAACCGCATCAGGGGTAGCCTGAGGTGCCCTTTCCAGTTGCCCCAGCTATGTCCTTCATGCCATTCCTGAAACTGGAAAGGATATCCTTTTGACTTCAAAATATCCCTTAGATAATGAACCATCGGGATCAGCACCGCAAGGTCGTAGGTGCCGATATCAAGGTAAAGGTCGAGGTTCAGTTTTGGCCCGTTGGCAAAGGTGTTGCTGATGACCGTTTGCACATCGCTCGACTGTGCAGCGATTTTTCCGAACATCTCCGGGTGTTTCATCCCGATATAGAGCGAGATATTCCCGCCGTCGGAGGCACCGGCTATGGCCCGCAGGGAAGGGTCTCTGCTGGTTTTGTAGCGGTTATCGATAACAGGCATCAGTTCGTTTACAATGAAGGCGGTGAAGATATCGATTTTGGCCCCGGCATATTCGGCAGTGCGGTCAACCGGAGGCACAAATACGGCAATTACCGGGCTCATCTGGTGTTCGGCAATCAGGTAGTCAAGAATATTGCAGACGTTGCCCAGGTTGATATAGTCGCTCCCGTCGTGGAACAGGATGACGGGATATTGCTCCCTGCCTGACGGATATCCGTCAGGCAGATAGACACTTACCTGCCTGCTGTTCCCCAGGGTTGTGCTGTGAAAAGTAGTGTCCCTGACGACTCCGTGGGGGATGGAATTATAGTACCTGATTTCAGGAGGAACCACGTAGGCCGGCATCCTTAGTTCGGAATTGGGGCCAAATCCACCCGGGCAGGTGTAGGGGTTTTTCGGATCGAGGATCCAGTTGGAACCATCGGTAACCAGTTTGTAATCGAGCCTTGCATCGGGTTCGTATGTTTTGGTCAGGTAGCTGAACGTGCAGCCGCTGATGGCAGTAAATGGCTGGTCAGGATTCCATTCGGTTGCATCTCCTGCAAGTGCAACAGAGCTGGCATGCACGTTATAGACAAAATGGACAATGGTGTCCTGCTCCAGATAGGGCAATGGGTGTCCCGAATTCATAAAGCTATCGGCCACGGCCTGGCGGCTGGCTTCCGGGAGGGAGTTCATCCTGGCGATAAAGGCGTTAAACGACTGCCCGTTCGCCTGTATAGAGGTGCAAACGACAAGCAATCCAATCATTAAGCCGGCTTTGGTTGTTTTGGAGAGGGTCATGCTTTCTTTTTTTCTGAGACAAATAACCAAAGGGCGGCTGAAATGGCAAGCGACGACCCGCTGATCAGGAAGATGATCCCTTTGTCGGCTGCATGTTTGATGATGGAACCGACTACCGAACTGGCGATCAGCTGTGGCAAAACTACAGAGAGGTTGAAGATACCCATGAAGAATCCCATCCTTTGTTTATCCACCTTTTCCGACATGATGGCAAAGGGCAGGCTGACCACGGCTGCCCAGCCAAGGGTCAGGATGCACATCATCGAATAAAGCATGATGGCGCTGGAGGCAAACCAGACAATTCCAAAATAGCCCAGGGCCATGGTGGCGACCATCAGGGCATGGGTTTTTACGCGACCCAGTTTTTTGCTCATGGGTTCGAGCAGGAAGGCTGGCCAGATTGCGCCTACGGCATTGAGGATGAAAAACGACCAACCAATCATCTGCCCGAGTCGGGCGTTCCGGTCGCCCGTTTCCATGCCGGGCAAAGCCGGAAGTTTCTGTTCCAGGAAGGCGAACATATAAACGAACATGGTCTGGATCCCAAGCCACGAGAAACCATGGGCAAAATAGAGTTTGAAAAGTTCAACCCACTGGGTGGCTGGTGCTGCTGCAACCATTTCGCCGGCATTGTTTTTTTTCATGGGATTGACACCCGGCTCCGGGGCACTGGCGGCAAGTTCGCGAGGTTCCTGGATAAACAACAGCGGGCCGATGGAAAATATCAGCACAATGATCACACCGGCATAGATGAGGAAGTAGTTGCCGATGAGCGCTCCCATCAGGTAGGCGCCGCTCCCGAAAAGGTTCGAAATGGATTGCATCCAGGTATAACCCTTGGTACGCGGTTGCCCGTCGGGGGTTACGTCGGCGATGATCGAGCGCGTAGGGTTGAAGCTGATGTTGATGGAGAGATCGAGGGTAAGGGCAACGGTAATGGCAACCGCCATCACGCTGGCGATCCCGAAGAAGCTGCTGATCTTGTCGATATTGGGCAGGGCAAAGATCATCAGGGCAGCCAGGATCCCGCCGATAATGATGAAGGGCTTTCTCCTGCCGCCCCAGAACCAGGCTTTGTCGCTGATCAGCCCGATTATGGGCTGCCCCAGGATGCCCGCAATGGGGCCGGCTGCCCAAACAATGCCGATCTGGTCTATTTCGAGATTGTATTTGGTCCGGAGTATCCAGCTTAAAACCGCAATCTGGATCGATAAGGCAAATCCCATCGCCGTACTGGGCAGGCCTAGAATAACATAGAAAAGGTTCGATAGATTTTTCTGGATCTTTAACATAGTACTTCGGATTTGGATTTCTGATTTATTTTTGACACAGATAAGTGCCAGTCTGTTTTTTTTTGTTTTTCATGAGAACCTCTTCCCAACATCAAAGCACTTATTTTAACCACAATGATCACAATGATTTACACAAAGGGCACAATGAATTCTTTGTGTACCTTGTGCCTTCTTTGTGTCATGGTGGTTAAGTTTTAGGTGGTTTCTGAAATTTAAACTGTCTCTTACAGCGTTACAGTTTAAGTTCGATAATCATAACCCCCTTGCCCGGGACCGTGAGCTGCGACAGGTCCCTGATGGCGGCGCCTGTGATGATCTCGGTTCCGGAATGGTGCTTTTTCAGGAACTCATCATAGCGTTTCGTTGTGATGGTCTTCGACTCCTCCCTGTTGTTCATGATGACCATCAGGGTCTCTTTGGCATTGTACCTGAAGTAGGTGTATATCCCATCCTGCGGGATAAAATGGCAAAACTTTCCTGTATGGATCACCTCCTTTGTTTTCCGCCAGTTAAGCAGTGTATGCAGGAAGTTGTACATGTCGTTTTCAGGGTCGCTGCGTCCCGGTGCCGTGAAGGCATTCCTGAGATCTCCGGGCCATCCTCCCGGAAAATCCCTGCGTTTGGTGCCATCTCCCCTGTAATCACCGGAAGTTGAGAGAATTTCAGTGCCATAATAAATTTCAGGGATGCCCCGGGTCGTCAGGATGAAGGCCATGGCCATTTTCAACTTTCTGACATCGTTTTTCTGGCTGTCGAGGTACCTGTTCACGTCGTGGTTGTCGGCAAACACCACGAGATTGGCGGGGTTGGGATAGGAGAAATCCTGTGACAACACATCATAAAGCCGCAGGATGCCGGTATTCCACGATTCATCCTCAATGAAAGCCCTGCTCAGGGCGTCAAACATCGGGAAATCGAAAACCGACGGCAGCCAGGAGTTGAAATGGTCCTTGTTGAGGGCATCCTTTTGCCAGTAGGCGACGGATGCAGGATAACCCATCCAGCATTCGCCCACCATGTTAAACGCAGGATACTCTTCGGCAATCCGTTTCCCCCATTCGGCCGTCATCTCCCTGAACGAATAGGGATAGGTATCCTGCCTGATACCATCCAGTCCTGCATATTCGATCCACCAGATGCTGTTCTGGATCAGGTAATTCTTAACAAATGGGTTTCGCTGGTTCAGGTCGGGCATGGTATTGTCAAACCAGCCGCGAACAAACAGGCTGCTGTCGGAAGCGGAAACATAGGGATCGGTCGAGGTGCCTGCCCTGTAGTTGGTCCGGGTGAATTCAGGCCACTGGTTGACCCAGTCGGGCGAGGGGAGATCCTTCATCCACCAGTGTTCGCTGCCGCAATGGTTGAACACCATATCCATGACGAGTTTCAGCCCGTTATGATGAACCGCTTCGGCAAGCTTTACATAATCCTCGTTGGTGCCAAACCGCGGGTCGATCTTGTAATAGTCGGTGATCGAATACCCGTGGTAGGAGTACTTTGGCTGGTTGTTTTCAAACAAGGGCGTAATCCACAACGTGGTCATACCGAGTTCCTTGATATAGTCCAGGTGGTCGGCAATGCCTTTGATATCGCCGCCATGCCGTCCGTCTGGATTATCACGGTTTACAGGCTCAACCATTCCAGTCGCGTTATCGTTTGTCACATCCCCGTTGGCAAAGCGGTCGGGCATCACCAGGTAGATTACATCGGCGGAGGAAAATCCCTTTTTTCCTGAATTTTTTTTCCGCTCCTTCAGTTCATAAAGATATTTTCCGACGACCTTTTCCTTTTCCCTGAAAACAAGGGTGGCAATGCCGGGGCGGGTGGCTGGGCTGATGGTCATATCGAGGAAGAGGTAATCGGGATTTGCGACCTTATTGATCTTCTTAACCATAAACCCGGGATAATCAACCGAAATCCTTGCGAGGGCAATGTTTTTCCCGAATACCATCAGTTGCAGGTCGGCTTTTTTAAACCCGGTCCACCAGAAGGGGGGCTCCACCCTGGAGAGGGCCACCTCCTGGGCTAAAAGGCTGATAGGAAGGAAGATGAATAGTAACGTAAGACGTTTCAGCATCAGTTCTTGTGTTTTTTTACTCTTCCGTAAAGCATCGTCAAATGGGCAAGCCTTCCAGCCAGTTCCGGAGTAAAGACATCTGATTTAACACGCCATTGCCAGTTGTTCCGGGTTGTCCCAGGGAGGTTCATGCGTGCATCGGTGCGCAGTCCAAGCAGATCCTGCATGGGTAAGATGGCGGTGTTGGCTACCGACGACCAAGCCAGGCGGATAAACGCCCAATGTATCTCGTGGTCGTTGGTGTTCAGATAATCCAGCACATAGGCCCTGTCATCCTGGGAGGCATTTTCAAACCAGCCCACCACCGTGTCGTTGTCGTGGGTGCCGGTATAAACGATGCAATTCTTGTTGTAATTATAGGGGATATAATCGTTTCCCTCTGATGAGTCGAAGGCAAACTGCAGGATCTTCATCCCGGGAAGTCCGAACCCGTCGCGCAGCTCCTCAACATCGGGCGTTATGACCCCAAGGTCCTCCGCGATGATAGGGAGGTCACCAAATTCGGCCCTGAGCGCATCAAAGAACTCTTTGCCAGGACAGGTAATCCATTCGCCGTGAATTGCGGTTTTATCACCGTAAGGAACAGCCCAGTAGGCGGCAAAGCCGCGAAAATGGTCAATACGGATGATATCATACAGGAAAAGGTTTGTTTTGATACGGTCGATCCACCAGCGGTAGCCCTGTTCTTTCAGTACATCCCAGCGGAAAAGCGGGTTTCCCCATAGTTGGCCGGTCTCACTGAAATAATCGGGAGGCACCCCGCCAACACGGATGGGGTTCAGCTGTTCATCAAACTCAAAAATTTCAGGATTTGCCCAGGCATCGGCGCTGTCGAGCGCAACATACAGGGGGATGTCGCCGATGATTTTGATCTTGTGGTTGAATGCATATTCCTTGACGGCGATCCATTGTTTGAAAAAAAGGAATTGCTGGAATTTGTGAAAGTCGATCTCCTCGTGCAGCATTGCCTGGATGGCGCTGATGGCTTCCGGGTCGCGCTTTTTAAGGGGTTCTTCCCATTGATACCATGGGTTTTGGTTGCGGTTTGCCTTGATGGCACGGAAAAGGGAATAATCATTGATCCACTTTGACTGTTCCTTCAGAAAATTCCGGTAGGCAAGTTTTTCTGTAGGATCGGCATAGGTCATAAAGGAGTGAAAGGCCTTCTTCAACAACGGCATCCTGTTTTGCTGGATATTCTCAAATTCAACTACGGTATCGGAGAAGCGGGGGAGATCTTCAAGATCATCAGATTGCAACAGCCTGGCCTTCACCAGGAGGTCAAGATCAATCAGGTTGGGATTGCCTGCATGGGAGGAAAAACACTGATAAGGAGAATCGGCATAGCCCGTTGGACCCAGTGGCAGCATCTGCCAGTACTGTTGTTTAGCCCTGACCAGGAAATCAATAAATTCGTACGCGGCTTTGCCCAGGGTACCGATCCCATAATTTCCGGGAAGTGAAGTAGGATGTAATAAAATTCCGCTTGATCTTTCTTTAAGCATGATATTCAGTATTTTAAATGTGTATTGTTAACGCAGGAAATTATAAAACAGTTTTTTCTTTAATAAACAGTGCACTGATGGCCCCGAGGAACATGCTGGCACCGGCCATGATAATGCAGAGGATGGGGTTGTCGGCAAAAAGATATTTCAGGATAAATCCGCTTAGAATCCCGCTTACAATTTGCGGGATGGTGATCGACATGTTAAAGAGCCCCATATACATGCCCATTTTCCGCGGGGGGATGGAGCTTGCCAGCATGGCATAGGGCATGGCCAGGATACTGCCCCATGCAATGCCGATCCCTATCATCGGGATGATCAGGTAATGGGGATCTGTGAATACGAGGAATGATAACAGTGAAATGGCGCCGATACTGAGGGCAAGGGCATGGGTGATCTTCTTTGTGAGCCGCTTCGCAACCAGGGGAAGCATCAGGGCGATGACAGCGGAAACTCCGTTGTAAACGCCAAACAGGATACCGACCCAGTTTCCTGCCTCCTGGAATGGCACTGAATTTGCATCGGTCGTTCCGTAATATTTCAGGGCAACGGCCGGGGTGGTATAAACCCACATCGAGAAGAGGGCGAACCAGGAGAAGAACTGTACCAGCAAAAGTTTTACCATGACCGGGGGGATGAAAAACTTACCGGTTTTTTCCTCTTTTTCCGCCGGGGTAAGGATTTCAGGGGGATATTCGGTCGTGGAAAAGATGGTCCACAGGATGGTGGCAAGCAGAACAAAGGCGCCAAAATAGAAGGAGTAGGTGACGTTGTCGGGAACCAGACCGGCATGTCCTGAATCTTTTGAAATTCCCATCCAGTTTCCCAGGATATAGGGGAGCCATGATCCGACCACCGCCCCGATGCCGATCAGCAATGTCTGAACAGAAAATCCCAGGGTATGCTGACTTTCGGGAAGTTTATCGGCAACAAGGGCCCGGAAGGGTTCCATGGAGATGTTGATGGAGGCATCCATGATCATCAGCAGCCCGCCGCCAATGAACATGGGAGCAATAAACGACGCAAGGTGGGGAGCGTTGGGCATCAATACCAGTGCGATACTGGTCATGACTGCGCCAACCAGGAAATAGGGACGCCGCCGTCCAAGCCGGCACCAGGTTTTATCGCTCATGTACCCGATGATCGGCTGGATGATCATGCCTGTAATGGGGGCAACCAGCCAGAACCAGCTCAGGTGATGCACATCGGCGCCAAATGTTAACAAGATACGGGAGGCATTACCGTTTTGCAATGCGAACCCAAACTGGATGCCGAGAAATCCGAAACTCATGTTCCAGACCTGCCAAAAATGCATCTTAGGTTTTTCCATCATCAGTTTGTACGATTTTATCAGATTGATTGCTCAAAAATAAGAACTTTCTATTACTTTTATAGCCCAAATCACGACTATGATCCGAAATCTTTTGCTGATCAGTAATTCTACCAATGCAGGGGAGGATTATCTTGCCTGGACACGTACCTATATCAGGGATTTTTTAGCCAGATATGGTGTTCGTAAAGTCCTGTTTATCCCCTATGCCGGGGTCAACCTGACCTCGTCGGGGGTTGATAAATCATTTGATCTGTATGAAGACCGGGTGAAGAAAATTTTCAGGGAAATGGGGTTGAGTCTCCATTCCATCCATCGCGAACCCAATCCCGTAATCGCAGTCAATGAAGCTGAATCCATTGTGATCGGAGGTGGAAATACCTTTCATCTGGCTTTAATGATGCAGGAATATGGCATGATGGAGGCCATCCGCCGCAAGGTGCTCAGGGGCATCCCTTTTGTAGGATGGAGTGCCGGGGCCAATGTCGCCTGCCCGACCATGAAGACTACCAACGACATGCCGATTTGTGAGCCTCCTTCATTTAATTGCCTGAAACTTATCCCTTTTCAGATAAATCCTCACTATATGGATTTTAACCCTGCCGGACACGCCGGGGAGACCCGCGAACAGCGTATTACGGAGTTTCTTACCGTTAACCGCGATGCAACCGTTGTCGGCCTGCGTGAAGGATGCCTTCTGCAGGTGGAGGGCGATACCATGAACCTGGTGGGTGATAAGATGCTGAGGGTGTTCCGGTTCGGATTTGAACCACAGGAATTCCAGGCAGGGGAAAATCTTGATTTTTTATTGAAATAGACAGGCGATTTCTTTCGCACTGAAAAACGATACTGCCTTAGCGTGAGGGCTATGCGCCGGCTGGTTTCCTCCCGGTCATCAGCTGCACCCCCGAAGGGGTTTCCTTCAAAACAATGTCTGTTAGCCCGGCGGCATTCATCCATCTGCCGATCTCGTCGCGTGTATAGGTGTCGCCATGGAGCGTGCCCACCAGCATGTTAATGGCAAAAAGTGCGCCGATTGCTGGCTCGGTGCGGTCGGGGCTCATGATGTGATCGATGACCACCAGCTGTCCGCCGGGATTAAGCGCTGCAGCACCTTTCCTGATAAGCAGGATATTCTCTTCCGGCGAGTTTATATGGATAATGGCCGACATCAGCGCCAGGTCGTAGTTCTTTCCCAGATCATCAGCGAGATAATCGCCCGTAACCGTATCTACCTGGTTTGAAAACCCCGATTGTTCAATATACCTTTGGGTTATCGGGATAATATTGGGCAGATCGAAAATGGTGGCATGGATGGATGGATTCCGGCGGATCATGGCAAAGGCAAAGGCTCCTGATCCACCCCCTACATCCAATACCCTGCCGGTTGAGGCGAGGTCAAGCGCCCCGGCTGTTTCAACAGCCTGCTTTCCCGCCCGCGCATGCATCGCCGCGATGAACGACTCTTTCCAGCTGTCGGTCCGTTCGTTGATAGGAGCGCTCATGGCTACTGTTGTTCCCTGGCGAACGGCATCCGTAAGAGTGCTCCAGGTTCTCCAGGTCTGGCTGGCCAGGGAGAGGCCTCCGAGATAGGCAGGCGATGCAGTTACCATGTATTTATTGGAAAAATCGGTATTCCGGAAAATATCGTCCTGCTTGTTCACCAGCCCCAGCGAAACAAGTGCATTTAACAGACGGTCGGTGGCCCGTACATCTGTCACCAGCGTGGTAGCAACTTTTACGGAAGGAAGGCCAACTCCTGATAATAGATCAAAAACGCCCAGCTCATTGGCGGTCAAAATGATCCGGCTGACACGGAAACCATTGGCCATTTCCATCAGCAGGGCGGGGGAAGTAATCTCTTCCGTTTTCATATGCAGGATTATTTGTTTAGTCCCAATACGTCTACACCTTGGTGATACAAGATATCCAGCGGGATATTGGCGGTTTTAAGTTTTTCTATATCGGTTTTCAGGGTTTCACCTAATTTTCCATTTGTTTCAAGATAATTTTTTGCGCCGTCATAATCTCCGTCACCTTCAAAGGTAAGCACAATTGCGGCCCATTTGTTCGCGGCCTCCCCGATTTTTTCAAAATTTACCTTGTAGGAGCCCGATTTGCCGCGCTCAAAGGCACCCTGACCGGCAAAAAAATTGAAGCACATCATATTGGCTTTCCCGTGTGCGCTGGCGGCACCAAAACGAACCGAGCGGATCAGTCCTGCCATGTAGGTTACATAACAATCTTCCACGGTGATGTCTTTGATTTCTCCCTTCCTGATCAGTTGGGTAGCCATAAAGAGGCCAAGAATGTCGGCTTTGGCCTCTTCGAAGGAGGAGAATATTTCTTTAAGGGCTTCACGAACACCTCCTTTACCGGTAATTGTGTTTTTAATTCCAAGTCCGTGGGCCACCTCATGAAACATGACATTCGAGAAGAAGGCGTCAAAACGGATATTGGCGCGCTGGGTAGAATCAATCAAGACTTTCGAGATAGGCACCAGGATGTTGTCGAACTTGGCACGCATGGCGTTTTTTAACTGGATACGGCGCGAACCCTTGGCCAGTTGCACTTTTTCGTCATTCGGCAGGTTGATGGCTATGGTTTTGCTCCCTGCATTGGAATGGCCAGAAACATAGATGATGTCATAGGCATTCAGGTCGGAATCGGTGCCCGGTTTTTCTTTTTTATATTTGTCGTCGACCGGGAGCGATGCCTGGAGTTCGGGAAGAAATTTTGAAAACTTTGAAAGTTTCAGACTCCATTCTCTGTCCTTAACGAGCAGCGCAGATTCAAAGGCTGCCTTATGGCCGAAAAGTTCATCTTCGTAATTTTCAATCGGACCGACCACGAAATCAAGGGTGTTGTTTTTCATCTCCATCCAGGCGATGTCGCTGGCGAAATAGTCGTCGGTAACCAGGGCAGAGGCCCGCTGTCCGAGATAGAGTTTCAGTCCCGGGTCATCTGCCAGCAGGGCTGCTTTTCTCATCAGTGCCGATGCCTTGGCAAGCTGATCCCTGAAGGCTTCATGGTACCAGATGTTCTTCAGGCTGTGATCCTCGTTTCTGCCGATGATGGAATATTGACTCGTCTTATCCTTGTTGGTCCATTTTTCAAACTCCTCCCGGGTGATATCAGCAGGGTAGAGGTTTGCACCCGAGGGTTTCGGCCCGATACCCGGGACAAATGAAAGGTTGCCGTTCAGCCGTTCCCATGGGCCGTAGTTGATTTCAGCAAATTCACGTACCGCTGAATCCCGGATGGTGTCAAAGAACTTCTGTTTGTTTCCGATCACCTGTTCCCAGTAGAGATCATCCATGATTTTTGCCACATCTATCAGCAAAGGGATCATTTGTTTCTCTTTCGCCGTTAGCTTGGTCAGGTCGGTGGTAAGGGGTACCCTGATAAAAGCACCGGATTTCGCCCGGAGAATTGAATCGGCCGGGTTTACAGTTATGGCATTTGACGACCGGTTGGAATGGCAGCCAGTAGCCATTAACAGAAGTATTCCGGCGAGTGAAGTCAGTACGAATATCTTTCTTGCCATGACATTTTACATTTTTTGTTATGGGCAAAAATAGAAAAAATAATGATACCATAATTTATCTTTTATAAATTGATTTCTGGTGGAATTTCACTAAGTTTGTTAGAGCAAATTGTCAATATTAACCTTAAACAAATTCATTATGAACAATGTTTTGATTCTGATCATTGCAGGTGCAGTCGGATTGTTCTTTTTCTCAGGAATACGGATTGTCAGGCCAACCCATCGGGGGCTTATTGAGCGTTTCGGCAAGTACAACCGTTTTGCCAACCCCGGTTTTCACTGGATCATGCCGGGTATTGACCTGATGTACCAGGTGAACGTTACTGAAAAAATGATCAATGCCGAGCCACAGGAGATCATCACCAATGATAATCTGAATGCCAAGGTTGACGCGCAGGTCTATTTCAAAATTACCAGCGATGAGGAGAGTGTGAAGAATTCACAGTATAATGTGAATAACATCGAATACCAGATTGTCAACCTGGCCAGGACCACCCTCCGTAATATTATCGGCACCATGACGCTGAAATCTGCCAACAGTGAAAGAGGCAAGATCAATAAGGAGTTGCATGGCACCCTGCTTGATGAAACTAAAAACTGGGGAATCCAGATTGTCAGGACTGAACTAAAGGAAATTGACCCGCCGAAGGATGTCCAGGAGACCATGAACAAGATTGTCAAGGCCGAAAATGAAAAAATTGCCGCCATCGATTATGCCACCGCTGCTGAAACCAAGGCAGACGGGGAGAAACGTGCCGAGATCCGCCGTGCTGAAGGGGTAAAGCAGGGGCAGATCCTGAGGGCCGAAGGGGAGGCCCAGGCCATCGCCCTGGTCAATGAGGCTGCAGAAAAATATTTTATCGGGAATGCCCAGATCCTCCGGAAAATCCAGGCGCTGGAGACCTCCCTGAAGGACAATTCGAAAATTGTGGTTCCTGCAGGTGCCGACCTGGTCAATGTCCTGGGCGAGATGGCCGGGATTATCCCGGTCAGGGACAAGCCTGATACTAAGTATGCGCCGGTTTAATGAGCATGCTCTGTGTTAGATAGTGACCATGGTGCCCAACATGCATTTCCGGAGAGTTCATGTTAATCAGATCATTAACCCGGTTGCGTGCAGGGAGCACTACAGTTGTCAGGTGTTACGGAATGGATGAAAATTATTGCATTCCAACATTAATGGCAATCTACAATCTTTTGCTATGATGAAAATTCTGTCACATTCAGGTTTGTTCGTCCTGTTCGTCCTTACCCTGGCTTCGTGCGATAAAAAAATTACAGGGGTCGGGGATCCGGTTACCGAAAAAAGGTCGATGCCAGTTTTCACCGCCATCAATCTTGCCATGGCTGAAAGAATCTATTTGGTACAGGACAGTACCTACAGCATTGTTCTGGAGGGACAGCAGAACATCCTCGATGAGGTGGTTACCCTGTACGACAACGGCGGACTGACATTCCGGATCAAAGACCATCATTCCCTGGGCAATCATACTCCGGTGAGGGTTACGATCCATGCACCCGGCGTAACTGCCGTTTCGGTGAGCGGTTCCGGTTCGCTCAATGTCATGTCCGCCTGGAAAGGTGCTGAATTGTCAGCTGGACTTGGAGGTTCCGGTGAAATAAATCTCAATAAGGTGGAGACAGCAGTCATCCGTGTGAATATCAGCGGGTCAGGCTCGTTGAAGGCTGTGTCGGGTTTCGCGGGTCAGCAGCATCTGACAATCAGTGGAAGCGGGAACATGAACCTGCAGAACGTAAAGGGTGACACTGTCTATTCCAGCATCAGCGGTTCAGGTGATATGTCGGTATGGACCGCGTATCTTCTCGACGGTACCATCTCGGGAAGCGGGAATATCTATTACCGGGGAACTCCGGTCATCATATCCCACATTTCAGGCTCTGGCAGAATGATCACCTTATATTTGGCCGGTTTCACGGAATTCTATCCGGGGCAAAACAACGGATAATAGCTGTCTGACCGATTCTTCAACAGAAAGCAGGTCGGTCCTGATTTCAACCTCAACATCCTCAGGATCCTCAAAAGGAGAGGTGATCCCGGTAAATTCCTTGATCTCACCGCGCCGGGCTTTTGAATATAGGCCTTTGACATCACGGTCCTCACAAACTTTGAGCGGCGCATTCACGAATACCTCGATAAAATCTCCGGTGCCGATGATATTCCGGGCCATGTTCCTGATTTCCCGCGTTGGGCTGATAAAACAGTTAATGGTGATAATGCCGCAATGAAGAAATAATTTTGAAATTTCTGAGATCCTGCGGATATTCTCATAGCGGTCACCGTCGGAAAACCCGAGATTGTTATTCACGCCGCAGCGGATATTGTCGCCATCGAGGATCTGGGTCAGAAAACCCATGCTGAAAAGCTCCGCTTCAAGATGTTTGGCAATGGTTGTTTTACCGGCTCCGGATAGTCCTGTAAGCCATAAAACGACGGACCTCTGACGGAGCAGGGCCTCTTTTTCTTTCCGGTCAAGGATCTCGTGATGGACCGGGAACAGGTTGTCGGGTATCGGATTCAAATTGATAATGTCTTTGGTTTAAAAAAAAAAGCAAAGATAGATGTTCCGGCCATTTCCTGACCAAAATATTGGGAATTACCCGGCAGATTATCGGGCAGGCTGAAAATAATTGTGGTTGTCTGGATTTGTATCCCCTGCAAATTCCGTACATTTGATCAGTGAATAATATCTGAACCATGAACCCCTGACTTCCTGACTGCTCCGCGCATTTTGGATTCTTTTTCGGGAAAACCGGTGGAGATCTCAACTCGTGGATCCGCCTGGGTTAACTGGCGTTCATGTGGCGAAACCTGTTAAATGTTAAGCAGATGAATGTGAGAAATTTTGTGCTTGTTTTTTTTCTGATTATGTCGGCTACGGTTGTATCTGCCCAGCGTTCAGCCCGCATGCTGACCTTTACCGGGGCTGATAACGGGGTTTTTGCAAAGACTGACAGTGTCAGGATCAGAAATCTTGACCGGTTGTGCGATACCACCATTAAGTGGACGGATTCCCTGTTTTCATTTGTATTATCCCCCTGCTGGGGGCCGGGAATTGATGAGTTGCGGGGCGGTTCGGAGGAATTGCAGGTTTTTCCAAATGTTCCGAACCCGGCAGGAGCGGATACCAGAATTACCGTGTTCCATCCTGAACCTGGTTTGCTCAATGTCGCAGTTACCCTTACAACCGGGGTGCAGGTGGCCGGTTTTCAACAGGAACTTGGGCGCGGATATTATTCCTTTATGTTTTCCCCGGGATATTCCGGGATCTTTATTTTCACGGCTCATGGCAGGGCAGGGATGAAAAGCATTAAAATAATTTCAGAAGTCCGGAATATTACAACAGCAAACCAGCTGACCTTCCTGGGCAACCTCAATACCACGCCCGGTTTGAAATCGGTGGCGGCGCAAACTAATTTTGTATGGGACACCTGTAACAACCTTGAATTTACGGGCTATCACGACACACTCAGCGCCACCATCCTGACTTTATGCCCCGGGGCTGATACGACCCTGTCGTTTGATTTTACCCGCAAGGTTCATTCGTGTGCCATAACGACTGTCCGCTATGGCAATCATAATTATCACACCGTGGCGATTGGTAACCAGTGCTGGTTTCGCGAAAATCTCAATATCGGAAAGCGGCTGGATACCACCCAGATCGCCGTGAACAACGGTATTGTTGAAAAGTATTGCTATGATGACCAGGAGAGTAATTGTGATGTCTATGGCGCCCTCTATCCCTGGAACGAAATGATGAAATATGCGACCACAACCGGCGCAAGGGGAATCTGTCCGCCCGACTGGCATATCCCGACAAACACGGAGATGACCACCATGCTCGGTTATCTTGGGCCCGATTCAATTGCCGGGGGAAAACTCAAGGAGGCGCATTACGACCATTGGTTGTCGCCCAATACCGGGGCCGACAACAGCAGTGGGTTTACAGCACTTGCCGGGGGATTGAGGGATAACGGGCTCTCGGCCCAGTTGTGGAAATATACCAGTTTCTGGTCGTCTTATGCAATGGATATCAATAATGGCTGGAGTATCGCACTTTCTTATTTCACAGCGGGTGTTGGCAGCGGGTTTGCGCTTAAGACCACGGAGTTGTCGGTGCGCTGCATCCACAACTGACGGGATTCACATCTTCTCTTTACATCCTGATCTTATGGGAAAACTACGATTCATTGTTGTTCTGCTGGTGTTATTGTGTAATGCCGGCGGTTACTGCCAGCAAATCAGGGTCACCGACAGTGCATATGACCAGGCCCAAAAGGCATTCTCGGACCTGGATGCGGTTTTGAAACAGGACAATGGCAGGCTTTGGCGCCATAAAATGGAGGGGCCGGTCTTGCTCATCAACCCGGGAACACGGGTGGTGTTGGCCAACATGGCCGACAAAAAGGGGGCACTTGTGCTTCAACATAACTTGTATGCGGGACTGTTCCCTGAAAACAATAATATTGCTAATTCTGCCGGAGAATGGAATGGCCGGAGGTGGACCATGGTCAAATGGCCGTTGAACGTGACACAGTCCGAAATAATAAATGTACTGGTCCATGAATCCTTTCACAGGATCCAGCCTGACGTTGGATTTAAGTACCTGGCAGGATCATCATGCACCCATCTTGACACCCGGGAGGGCCGGATCTGGTTGAAAATGGAGATTGAGGCGCTGAAGGAGGCGATCCGGTCGGAGGATCCGTCACCCCATATTGCCCATGCACTGATGTTCAGGAAATACCGGCAACACCTGTTCCCGGGTTCACGCGCGAATGAGAACGCCCTTGAACTGAATGAAGGGCTCGCCGAATATACAGGGAATATCCTGAGCGGGTGGAATTTTGAAGCTTTTAAGGGGCATGATGCTTCCCAGGTCGACTGGTTTTATGACCTTAACACCTTTGTCCGCTCTTTTGCATATATAACATTGCCGCTTTATGGCTATTTTATGCAGCAATCCGATGCCTCCTGGAATCTTAAAATCAAGCAAAAAACAGATCTGACAGGATTCCTGCTTGATCATTTTCACATTGGTCCTGCGATTCCCTTGTCGGAAGAGATTATGCGGACCAGTAAGTTTTATAAGGCAGATTCCATCATTGCCTTTGAAGATGCCAGGGAGTTGAAGCGACTGGCACAGGTGAAAAAATACCGGGAAATGTTCCTGGGTGACAGTGTCTTGATAATTAAATTGGTGCACATGAACATTGGTTTTTCGCCCGGCAACCTGGTGCCGCTTGATTCGCTGGGAACAGTATATCCCAACCTGAGGATAACAGATACATGGGGAATCCTGAAGGTTGACAGTTGCGGCGCACTGGTCACTTCCGATTGGCAGCATGTTGCAGTACCGGCACCGAAACTGGTTACAGACTCGCTGATCGGTGGGCGCGGATGGACGCTGAACCTCGCGCCAGGCTGGAAACTTACGATGGTTCATGGTAAATACACCCTGTACAAACCCTAGTAAATTACATGGAATAATTCATTCAGGATTTGAATTCAGGGACTTGTTCAGCGGAATTCTTGCGGATCCTGCAGAACCGGCGATTGAAGAAAAAGAGGGTGAACCAATCTCCCCGGGAACCAGCCTCCTTCCGGTTCGGCTGGAAGTATCAGTTCACCAATCCCTGCCAAGCCACAATCCTCATTTCTGGCCAGAACAATCAGGATCAGGGGGACTAGCCGATAAAGAGTCCCTCGATCCTGACTTTGTAACTCCCGTCTTTCATCTTTGTGACGGCATTGACAAGTCCGCTGTGACGCCATTGAAGCATACACCGGCGCGGCATGAACCAGTATCTGCGTCCAAGCTCGATCTTCTCTTTCGAATCCTTGATAATGCCTTCATAACCCTGGGCCACATAATAACCGATGTCGACGAACCCTTCTGACCTGGGCCGGAGAGGGCCTGTGACACACCAGTTGATAACCCCGTTGCGGGGATCTGAATCGGTAACTACCCCGCAATGGGTGATGGGGCAACCGCACGACATCCCCATCGGACGACCTATCATGACATCACCCTTTTTCACATTCAGCTCCTTCACCAGTGCCGGATTATAGGGGAGAATGGTTTCACGGGGACCGGGCTCATTCTCAAAACAATCGAGGATGAAATCAAAATCCCGCTTCAGATGGTCCTTCCATCCCATTTTTTCTCCTACGGATACTGCCTCCGCCCCGTGGATCAGGTTGATCACATTTTTCACGGCGGTCCCGTTGTGCTTCACATGAATACACATTTTCAGGGTGGTTTCAGCGTTGTCTGCAGCCAGTGCAAATTCACCGCAGGTTTTGTATCCGCAGGCTCCGCAGTCAAGCTGCGGGAGGAGGTCCATTGTTTTGGGTTCTTTTACTGATGCTTCCATGTTGTTTTTATTTATGGTTGTTGTTGATTTTTCTTGTATGACACACCCCACCCTGAAACTTTGCGCCGTCACCTTTGTTTTGCCTTCCCGGATTTGTGATTTCTACATTTCCTGATTTGTTAAAAAGTGCACAAAAGATCAATTTGCCAGTGTTTCATGGCATCAGCCTGCCGGTGGAGGGTCCCCGAAACGCTTTTCGAAGATCTTGTTTAATTCCCGGATCGTTGTACTGGTATGGGTGACAAACAGAAAGGGGAAAAATGCATGGATAAGCGAGGCAAATACGCATGAAAGAGACTTCCTGGCAAGCATCAGCGCAAACATGGTATGCTGCAGGTAGGTCATCTTAACCTGTTGGGGGTGCTCGGTAAATATGTTGGATTTTTTCATTTTCAGGGAATTGGTTGCTTTTCAAAAGCTGAATAAATTTTTAATCATGTTAACACATAAAAGGTACAAAAAACCAGCGAATACGTTTGGGCATTGTGCCTTTTGAATAAATAGTCAATTGCGCCAATTACGATTCTTTACTTATGATTTGTGTTTTTGAGGGTAGCGCAACTTCGTTTTTCATATGGTTGCATTTTTTTTATTTCCTGTAACTCAAGTTAAATCCTGATTCGCCGAGAGGGGACTTCCTGAAAAAATGGAGGTTAGACTATTGAACGAGTTTTCAAGATTTTCAATAAACCTGTCGATCTCCCCGGCGGTGGTGAACCTTCCCATACTGACCCTGATCCCGCCGCGGGCCTCGAACGGGTTTAGTCCAATTGCCTGGAGTACATGGGAAGCGCTATGGGAACGGTCGTTCGAAGAGCACGCAGAACCCGCCGAAACGGCAATTCCAGCTTCATCAAGCAGGAAAAGAAGCCGGATGGTCTCCCCTTCAAAACCATGGAAGCTGAAACTGAGATGGCCCGGCAACCGAAGCTCTTCATGGCCGTTGAGGTAGGCATTGCCGAAATTTGAGAAAAGGAAACCGGTCAGTTTTTTTCGTAATGCTGTTAACCGAAGGGCCTCCTGGTCCATCTCTGCCATGCATAATTCGGCGGCACGGGCAAAACCTGCTATTGCAGGGATATTTTCGGTGGTGGAGCGTAATCCGCCCTCCTGGCCTCCCCCGTGAAGCAGGGGGACAATATTGACCCCTTTCCTGATATAAAGTGCGCCGGTGCCTTTTGGCCCGTAAATTTTATGTGCATTGATGGTGAGCAGGTCAAGGCTGTAATGATTAACATCCAGAGGGATTTTGCCGAACGACTGGCATGCATCGGAATGGAAGGGAATGTTATGTTGCCGGCACATGTTCCCGATCTCGGCGATGGGCTGGATCGTGCCGATCTCGTTGTTGGCATGCATCACCGACACCAGGATTGTTTTAGGGTTGATGGCCTTTTTAAGAGCGTCAAGGTCGACAGTACCATCGGCGTCAACAGGCAGGTATGTGATGAAGAAGCCCTCCTCTTCTAGCCATTTGCAGGTGTTCAGGATGCAATCATGCTCAATGGAGGATACGATGATATGTTTTCCCCTGTGCCGGTTGGCATGGGCAATACCCTTCAGTGCCCAGTTGTTTGCTTCGGTTCCGCCCGAGGTGAAAAATATTTCATCGGGGTTTGCGCCGATGCATTCGGCAAGGGTTGCCCGAGAGTTTTCAAGCAGTTCTTTGGCCTGTGTCCCGTAGTGATGGAGGCTCGACGCATTGCCGTAGGCATGTGAGAACAGGGGTTGCATGGTTTGCATCACCCGCGCATCCAAACAGGTGGTGGCGGCATTGTCAAGGTAGATCCTGGCTTTTGTCATGAGACGGTTATTCTCCGACATAAACTAAACCCTCATCGAGCGTGCGGAGCACCCCGAAATGATGTTTTGAGCCGATCTCCTTTTTTCCGACACAAATGGTGCAGGTTCCAACGGGAGGATTTCCCCTGAGGAACATCGGGAATTCAATGTCGGGTGTTTTCAGGATCTGCTTTACGATCGGGTCGATGCCGATTCCGTAAAGGGCGTTGCTTTCAACCACGGTGATCCCTTTCGCCGATTCAAGGACCCTGTAGCGGAAAACTTCGCGTTCGGCCTGGGAAATAAGGTCGATTTTGGTGATGACACTGATGTCGGCCAGCGTAAGCATGGGGCCGATTTTGCGGGGAAGGTTCATGCCGCTGGTTGCTTCCAGTACCACAATACCCAGGGAATTTTCCACATAGGGCGAACAGCGAAGGCATAACCCTGCGGTTTCCACGAATAGGTAACTTGCACCTGAAGCTTCTGCCCATTCGACTGCTTCATCCAGAACCACTACATTGCAATGGTCGGGACACAATTCGCCTGAATAGATCTTCTTAACAGGGATACCAAACTCCTTTTGGATAATCGTGTCATCGTCGGCATACAGCACATCGATCTTAAGGTAGGCTGCCTTGATCTGCCTGGCGGCCATCCGCTTGAGTACCTGCCTGATTACCGTGGTCTTTCCGCAGGTGGGAGGTCCGGCAAAAATTACTAATTTCATAGGAAAAAGTTAAAAGGTTAATACGCTGAAATTTTCGTTGAAAATTGATTCGGTCAACTCTTCCCCCGAGCGGATGATCGTGCGGAAGTCAAGCATCATGTCGTCGATCTGCTTCATCTTCAGGGCAACCTTCCGTTCCTCGGGTCGGGTATAGATGAGTTGCTGCATAGCACCGTTTTTCATGACAATCCTGAAGTCCGACATCAGGGCAATACAGGGGTCGTGGGTGACAAACACAAAGATTTTTTTGTACCGCTTCAGCAATTCGAGCGCCTTGGTCCGGTGAATCCCTGCATTTTCAATCTCATCCAGCAGGATGATCGGGGAGTTGCCGATAACCACGGCATCTGCAATCAGCAGCGACCTGGTTTGTCCACCCGATAACTCGGTCATGGCGATATCCTTCATGATCGGCTCGCCGGTGAGTTCGTTGGCGAAATTCAGGGTCTCCGTGATGATCGAATCTACATCAGCAGCTCCCCGCACCGTCGCATGAATGGTCAGGAACTCCTCCACGGGAAGATCGCTCAGGAAATTGGTGTGCTGCGAGATCAGGGCAATGGGATGATTCGAAGGATCGAAGATGAAATCTTCGGGAACGGGCGCATCATTAATGGTGACCCGGCGGCCCGACGGCGTGTTTTGATTGGCAAACAGTTCAATGTCGTTGATCAGGGTGGTTTTTCCGCAGCCGGTTGGCCCGACAATACTGACAATATCGCCAACCTCAAGGCTGAAATCATTCACTTTCTCGTCTGAACCGTCTTTTCCGTAACCGCCGAATACGCTGATTTTATATACATCCATGGTCGTAATTTTTTTATGCAAAAATATACACTATGTTCACCAATTTAATGTACATTTGCCCTGAATATTCAATACCGGAGTATTAAATATTTTATACTAAAGCTTTAAAAGTTATGGAATTCACAGGAAACCCATATGCACAGTTTGACTGCAGCAACTGCTTCATCAACAGGCTGGGCATGCTTTCTCTCAGTGAAGAGGAGCGGAAAACAATTTGCGGAAAGGCAACCCAGCTGAGTTTTAAAAAGGGGGAGTCGATCCTCAAACAGGGAGCCAGTTCAACAAGCATCGGGTTCCTGCACAAAGGAATTGTCAAATTTACCTACCAGAAGGATTCCAAAAAGAATTACATCATGACCGTGGTGTCCGGACCGAAACTAATCGGCCAGGCTAACCTGTTTTTCAAGGAGAGGAATATTTTTTCTATTATCGCGGTGGAGGACTGCGACATTTGTTTCCTCGATAACCGGGATGTGATGGGCGTACTGGAAAACCACGGGAAGCTTTTGCTGGCCATCGTTGAACGTTCTTCAGATATGTTCCAGTCGTCCATCTTCAATTTTATCAGTCTCGCGCACAATCATGTGTATGGCCGGATTGCTGACATCCTGGTCTTCCTGTGGGAAACTGTTTACCGGGATTCAGAATACGATTTCACCCTAACGAGGAAGGAAATTGCAGAATTTGCCGCATGTTCCCATGAAAATGTCATTTCAGTGTTGTCCAATTACAACAAAGAGGGGTTGATCAGTTTCGAAGGGAGAAAAATCATCGTCCAGGATTTGAACAAACTAAAGGAAATCAGTAAAAACGGTTAAAACATTCACCATGCTCTCCAAAAAAACAAGATATGCAATGGTTGCGCTGACACGGCTTGCCCGTGAATATGGCAACGGGGCCATCCTGATCAGCGAGTTGGCCAGAAGTGAAATGTTGCCGCAGCGCTTCCTTGAGAACATCCTGCTTGAACTGAAAAAAATGGGTATCCTTGGAAGTAAACTGGGTAAGACCGGGGGCTATTTTTTACTGCGTCACCCGAAGGATGTCAATTTAGCCGAGATTGTCCGCCAGTTTGAGGGACCCATCGCGCTTTTGTCGTGTGTGTCGGAAAAGGCCTACCAGTCGTGCGAATTCTGCAAGGACGAAACAGCCTGCAATATCCGTAAGGTATTCAAGGAGATCAGGGATACTACCTTCGAAAAGCTCGAAAGCGCCACGCTGGAATCGCTGATTAGAAGACATGACGGAATGCCGGCAAATCCTGAATTTCCTGAAAAAAATGACACGGTTACGTTGGCTGAACAAGCAGAAGACAGTGTTGTTGAGCGGTCCCGGTAACCTCTTTGGTGATTCGCCGGCGGTATAAAAGTATCGAGGTTCGCAAGGAATTAGCGGGTGAATGGTAAAAAAGAGGTGTCGAAAAAGCCAGGATTTTGCCATTCTGACCGTTGACATCACCAGGCCTGGAGCGGATTCTCAACCAAACAGTATAAACAATTCAAGAACCTCAAAAAAGAGAACCTTCGCGACCATATGTCTAACCTGGGACTGGTTTTAAATATGCCGGCAAAAGCAACGACAACAGAAATTTCCAGGGAAACGAAACCGGTTGGTTTGAAAGTAGCAGAAAAATTGCAAAACAAGGAGGAACCATTGCCGGAAATACACGCAAGGCGATTGAAGCAAAATCTGGCAGGCCAATCGTCACACGTCAAAATGCAACGCGGTTACAACAAAAGAAGAATAAGGAGATTGGAGATGGCCGGTGATATGATCGGAAAATTTATAAAAATGAATCCATTGTTTGGTTCTAAATAAATGATAATCAATACTTAAAGCGATCTGACTGGGGCTTTGACGATTATATTGCTTTGCTTATGTGCCTAGCGTTTCCAAGGTGCCATTTGTTGCCGGTATCAGATTTGTATTTTCTGAGGGTGAAGATCCGGTAAAGTGATCCTTCCCTTTAAAAACACTGAAAAGGTCTACGTTTCAAATTTCCGAAGATCTCTCCATGATACAATTTTGAATCCTTTATATATGAAAGTGTCATCACCACCATATATGATTGACTTATTATCCTTCCCTGCCTCCTCGTTTTTATCAAGAAACCGGAATGTGGTGATAATATCAGGTGAAAAAGTTCTTGCGGATTTAATTTCCATCCATTGAAGCAACTCATTTTCTGCTACTACATCTACTTCATTGTGATTGCTGTCGCGAAAGAACCAGATATCCTGCGCGACTCCATTGTTAAATCGCTGTTTCAGCAACTCCAGAACGATCAGGTTTTCAAAAAGAGCTCCCTTCAGGTAATGTGTTTTCAATTGTTCAGCGCTTTTTATTCCCAGAAGATATGAAACCAGTCCCGGATCGGTGAAGTAGATTTTAGGCGACTTGATAACTCTTTTTCCATAATTCTTGTAGTAGGGATACAACTGGAAAATGATGTAACCTGCTTCCAGGATTGAAATCCAGCCTTTAATTGTGCCGACGCTGACGCCGGTATCTTTAGCCAGGGAAGAATAATCAATCAACTGTCCAGTACGTCCTGCACATAACCTCACAAAATTGGTAAAGGTGTTAAGGTCTCTGACATTTTGAATTTCCCTCACATCTCTCTGAACATAAGTCTCCAGGTAAAATGGATAAAATTCTTCCGGGGAGATATCATGAAAAATCAAACCGCATTTCTCATTTAAAATAATCTTCTCAATTGAATTGCAGTCTGAGGAGATTACCGGCTTTTTAAAATACAAGTACTGAAAAAGTTTATTCGGGCTTGAATTGTCTGTCTGGGGAGATTTCCTGTGAGGAATAACACATACATCTGAAATGGAGATATAGCTTCCAACCTCATCCTGCGGTTTAAATCCCTCAAAGAAAACACTATTTTCAAGGTGAAGAGAGAGTGACAATTGCTTCAGCTCAGGAAGTATTTTTCCGTCTCCGACAATGATTATTCTCAATGCAGGAATTGTTTTTAATGCAATTTCAGAAGCCTTAATAAGGATTTCGATACCCCGGGTTGAATCAAGACCACCAATATAAAGAATATTAAATTTGCCTGAAAATCTTTCCGAAATCAGGGATGCATTTGCCATTGAAGTCTTTAACTCATTCATTTCAGGGGTATTCGGAACTACCACTATTGGTTTAGGAAACTCAATCACTGATTCAATCCTGCTTCTCATCTCCTCTGCAACACAAATAATTGAGTCCGCTCTGCCAAGCCATTCCTTCTCTTTTCTGAACCATTTTCCCTTACTAAGAAAAATCCGGGCAAATAATGAATTCATGTAAGGCTGTTCGGCTACCAGGAAAGGGAAATTCTCGTGCATGTCAGCAATTACAGGTAGATGATATCTGCCTTTTATGAAAGGAATGAGAGTACATAGAGGAAGATCATGAATGTGTACAACGTCGAAGTTATATTTCTTAACAACTTCTCTGATTGCACGTTGCCATATCAACCGGTAAAAAGGCAGTTGAAGAGAAAAGCCAAGGATCTTTTTAGATACCTGCTTATTAACCGGGAATCTGAATACTCTTATCCCGTTTACAATCTCTTCAGGTTTCGCACTTTTATAGTTATAGGATAGAATTGCAACCTCATGTCCCTCATTCAAAAGTGATTTGGCCTCTTTCTCTACCCTGATGTCGGGAGGAAATTGATTATCAAGAAGCATTAAAATCTTCATGTTCAGATGATTCGTATTATCACTTTTGATTAGGCCCAATAATAGGTTGCCCTCAAGCGCAAATATATTAAATTTACAGCGTAACGGGTAAAGAATGTATCTCTCACCGATTCAATAGCAGTTTACTCATGAACATATTGCTTCTTACTCATTCATATCCTGATGCTAATAACTCCTGGCAGGGAATTTTTATTAAAAAACAGGCTGAGGTAATTGCTTTAAATCACAAGGTGATTGTTGTTTACTTTAGAGTTGATTATTCGGACTTCTCTCCATTTGCAAAATATTCATTTTCCAAAAACTCTGAGGGAAATCTTACTGAGTATGAAGTTACAATAAAAAGATCTTACCCGGTTATAACACAGTTAAAATATCTCTCCAACACTTACCGGTTCATCGAAAATGAAATTCTGGCTAATAATCAGATTGAAATAATTCATAGTCATTTATCATATCCGGCCGGATTTCTCGGGGCAATTTTACAGAGGAATAAAAAGATCCCGAATATTCTTACAGAACACTCCCGGGTAACGAAATACTTCAGGAGTTGGTTTCATAAGCAGTGTGTAAGGTATGCCCTTAAGAATTCTGCAAGCGTGGTTGCAGTCAGCAGCTTATTAAAAGAAGAAATTATTGCCCTTTATTATCGTCCGGTAGACATTATTACAAACTTTGTGGATATTGATAAGTTTGAACTGGGTAAAATAAAACCAAACGGGGATCTGAATATTGGTTTCCTGGGGGAATTAGGAAGTTACAATAAAGGTCTGGATACCTTATTAAAAGCTATCTCATCTTTAAAAGACAAACATATCATTTTACACATTGGAGGAAACGGAAAATTGCTCTATACCTTCAGAGATATGGCAAAGCAACTTGGCATTGAAGCTAATTGCAGTTTTTACGGGGAAATCTTACCCGCAGATGCTCCCTCTTTTTATTCTAAACTTGATATGTTTGTTTTACCAAGTCGTTATGAAACTTTTGGTATTGTACTGATTGAAGCAATGGCTTGCGGCATTCCTGTAATAGCGACTAAATGTGGAGGTCCGGAGGAAATCGTAACTGATGAAACAGGACTTCTTATTGAAAAAGACAACCCTGAAGAATTAGCTTTGGCTATAAAAAACATTTGGGCGAATCCGGGGAAATATAATAAACAGACGATCAGGAAATACTCTGCTGATAAATAC
>Ga0118677_10000493_pt1 | contig 86955 bp, 61 predicted proteins | sample AliMusrvi5mmetaG_FD_86154 | JGI IMG/M metagenome (GOLD analysis project Ga0118677, IMG submission 86154)
GATGAAAGAAGAAAAGTTCCAACCCGAGGAAGCCCCGAAGCCCGATCCCGTGACTGCGGATCCGGAGCCCGCGCCGATGGGAACAAACCTCCAGGGGGACGGGCCGAATGCTTTCGGTCTCGCCCACGGATCAGGCAGTGGAATGATCGGAGGAACCGGCAGAGGCAAAGCCGGAGCCGGATCGAAGTTCGGCGCCTACGCCAGCCAGGTTCAGTCCCGCGTGGTGGATTCCCTGCGCAACCACAAAAAAACCCGCTCGGCCGCGATGAATCTGAAAGTGCGGGTCTGGGCGGATTCCACCGGACGCATCACCCGCGCCACGCTTTCCGGCACCTCCGGAGACGCCACCGTGGATCGTGCGATCCGCGACGAAGTTTTGACCGGCCTGCAACTACAGGCTCCCCCGCCGGAAGGCATGCCGATGCCGATCGTCATGCGCCTCTCGGCAACCCGCCCCAACTGACCTCATGAGTTTTTCATCTTTTATCAACCCACTCTCTTGCCTTGCCCTGGCGATCTCCCTTGCCGGGAATCTCAACGCCACGGACTACCAGGTGGCGCAGGTCGGAAAGAAAAACCGGATCGTCTTCGATGTGGTGGAACAACCGTCTCCCGCCGCGAACGCTTCGCCATCGCCAAGCCCGAATCCAAAGGATGCCGTGCTGCCAGCCGTCACGCCAACGCCTGTCGCGGTTCCAAAGGCAACTCCAATACCCGAACCGACCGCTCCCAGTTCCGCCGCCCCGGTTGCCCCGGCGCCTTGGCCTGCGCCGAGCTACCCGAGTGCCGCGCCTGCCGCTCAAACACCTGTGGAACCTTCCCCCGTGCCTGTCGCTTCCGTAACTCCCGAGCCATCGCCCGCCCCCGTGGCTTCCGTCAAACTCACTCCAGCTCCGACTCAAAAACCAAAAGTCACGACCGCGCAGCCTGTGTCCGCCCAATCCGCGCCTGCTTCACAACCCCCGGAAGGCGTTCTGCCGTCCTCTCCGGTGAAAAGCGAAGACGTCGTTTCAAGCGCTCCCGACCTCGCTCCGCATGATAACACCGCCAAGCCTCCGGCTCCCTCCGAGAGCGTCACGATCAATTTGATCAACAAGCTCGTCCAGCGCGGAATCCTCACCAAAGAAGACGCCAAGGAAATGATCATTCAGGCGCAGGCCGAGGCCGATGCGGCACGCGCCCAGGCGCAGGCCGACATGTTCGCTGTCGCCCAGATCGCGGCAGTCCGGGCCGCCACCGAGCAGATCGCGGTTGCGCAGGCGCAGAATGCCCCCGCCTCGACCGATGATGTGCGCGTGACCTATGTGCCCGAGCCGGTAAAGACGCAGCTCAAAGAGGAAATCAAACTCGAACTCATCGGAGAACGAGCCAGCAACAAGTGGGCGGGCAATGTCTTCCTGCCAAAATGGGTGGACAAAGTGAAACCGTTTTTTGACTTCCGCCTCCGCTACGAAGGCGACCAGTTCCCGGGCGGCAACGATGCGACCGGCTCTTTCCCGAACTTCAATGCGATCAATACCGGGCTGCCCTACGACGTGACCGGCACCCAGTTTGCCCCCCAGTTGAACGCCGACCAGAACCGGAACCAGTTCCGGATCCGCGTGCGTTTCGGAGCGGACATCAATCTGGGCGAGAACTTCACGAGCGGATTCCGCGTGGCCACCGGGCAGAGCAACTCGCCGGTTTCGACCAACCAGAGCCTGGGTTATGCCGGCCAAACCGGACAGGGCGGAAATTTCAGCAAATACGCGATCTGGCTTGACCGGGCATTCCTCCGCTACGACCTCCCGATCGACAACAAGCCGCTCATCACGGCGTGGGCCGGGCGGTTTGACAACCCTTTCATGTCCACGCGGCTGATCTGGGATGAAAGCGTCGGCTTCGACGGGGCCGCGCTCAAACTCCAATACGAGGTTCTGCCGGGCCTCGTGCCGTTTGTCACCGGCGGCGCGTTCGTTGTCTATAATACCGACCTGAATTTTTCCTCGAACCAGCCGACGAAATTCAAGAGCAACGACAAATACCTCTACGCGATTCAGGGCGGGCTCGAATGGAAGCCGACCGCGGACTGGAACCTCAAGATCGCGGCCGCCTACTACTACTTCCAGAATATCGAGGGCAAACTCTCCGCGCCCTACACCCCACAGAATATCAACGACGCCAGCAACACCGATGGCAGCCGCCCGGCGTTCGCCCAGAAAGGCAACACCTACATGGCAATCCGCGACATCGTCCCGGATGCCAGCAACAACTACGGCGCAATCAACCAGTGGCAATACTACGGGCTTGCCACACCGTTCCATGAGGTCTCCGTCACCGGACGTCTCGATTACAACGGGTTCGAGCCGGCCCAGTTTTCGCTCATCGGCGAGTTTGTGCAGAACGTCGCCTTCAACAAGAGCGCCATCGATCTCATCGCGGTCAACAACCGCGGGCCGGTTGCCGATCCCACCCAACTTAATCCCATCGGGCCCTTCGTCGGCGACCCGACGGCCTGGCTCATCGAACTGCGCGTGGGAACTCCCGCCCTCGCAAAACGGTGGGACTGGTCGGTTGACGTCGGATACCGGTGGATCGGTTCCGATGCCGTCGTGGACGGATTCAACGACTCCAACTTCGGACTCGGCGGCACAAACATGAAAGGCTTCACGGTCGGCGGCAGCCTCGCCCTTTCCGAAAATGTCTATGTTTCCCTGCGCTGGATGGGAGCGGACAGCATCGCGGGACCGACCTACAAGACGAATATCATCCAATTCGATCTCAACTCGAAGTTCTAAAAACCATGACAACAAATCACAACAATCAGAAAGGCTCGCCGCAGCGCGTGCCTGCTGTTCTTTGCGCCTTGCTGGTTCTGATGACCGCTGTTTCCCTTCACGCCGCACCGGAAGAGGGAACCGAAGGCAAACTCCGCGACGCGCTGCGCAATACGATGCTCAAACTGCGTGACGCCCAGGGACAGGTGGCCGCCGCGCAGGCCGCCCAAATTGCCGCCGAGGATAAAATCAAGGATCTTGCGGAAAAAAACGGAACCCTCACCAAGGATCTCATGGCGGAACGAAGCACTTCGGCCAACAGGATCGCCGGACTCAACGCCAAACTCGAGGAGCGCGACAAAACCCTCACCGCGCTCCAGGCAACAGTCCAGAAATGGAAGAAGTCGTACTCCGAGATCACCGCCCTCGCCGCAAAAAAGGAATCCGAACGCGGCAAACTGGAGGCCAAGTCGCTCAAGCTCGAACGCCAGGTTGCCAGCCAGCAGGTCAAAAATCTCGAGATGTATAAAGCCGGCATGGACACGCTCGACCGTTATGAAAAATTCGGCCTTGGCGACGCCCTTCTCGCCCGCGAACCGTTCGTCGGAAACACAAAAGTCAAATTTGCAAACCTTGTCCAGGATCAGGCGGACAAATTGACCGATGCCCGGATCAAACCCGGGGATGCCGAAGCGCAGCCCTCCCCGACGCCCGCGCCAAAAACCAAAAGCTGATTCGGTCTCAAACATCAAAAACCCATGAGAATGGCAACAATCGCGCGCACAACCGACACCCCGCAACCGGCAAAGGAAATCAGGAGGATCCGGCGCAAGCCCCGCTTTCTCCGCGAAGACAGCCGCCGGGACGGCTACACGCTTTTTGAAATCATGCTCGTGCTCGGCATCATTTCCGTGCTCGTGAGCTCCGCGATTTACATGCTGGTGGGAAATCTTGAAGCCGCGAAAAAGCAGCGGGTTGAGTCGGATATTCAAGCGATTTCCATGCAGCTGCGCACATACGAAATGCTCAATTTCCGCAAACCCACCACCGAGCAGGGGCTCAAGGCGCTTGTGCAGATGCCGGCGGCGGAACCACGACCAAGAAATTGGAGCCGGTTGATGAAAGCGGTTCCCCGCGATCCTTGGGACGCGGAATATGTCTATCGCAATCCGGGCAAAATCAATTCCGACGGCTACGACCTCTATTCGCTCGGACCGGATGGCAAGGAGAGCGATGACGACATCGGCAAGGAAAAATAGCGGCGAAACGCAGCGGAAGACGGACGGCTACTCGTTGTTCGAAATTCTTCTCGCGCTCGGCATTGCGGCGGTGCTTTTGGCTGTCTCGGTGCCGTATCTCGCCGAATCTTTTGGCAGATCTCCCGGTGCCGAGGCCTCCGATCTTCTGGCCCGAACCGTCCACGCAACCCGTGCCGCCGCGCTGGAAAACGGCGAAGCCCGCCAACTGTCGGTTTCCGAACGCGGTCTCAAACCCGACAGCGACTCTCTCCCCGCCGCCGAGCTCGCCGCCGGATGGAATCTCGAGATCCAGCGCCTGACCGATTCGAAATTCCACAGGCCCGCGAAGAAGGAAATTTGGGAGTTCAACGCCGCCGGGATCTGCGAGCCGGTGACCTTCCGCCTGACCAACGGCCGCGAGACGACAACCGTTTCGTTCGACCCGCTAACCGGGATTGTCCTCGATGATTGAACCGCGACGAATTCTGGAAGTGTTCCGTTCGCAGCGGTTCTGTGTTCGGGGAAGAACCGGACGCCGTTCGCCGGCCTCTTCTCTGAACACTGAAAACAGAAATCAGAAAACTTCCCCGGCCTTCACCCTCTTCGAGGTTCTGATCGCGCTCGGCGTCTTTGCGATTGCCGTGACCGGGCTGGCGATCGCGCTGGAAAGTTCCGTTCAGGCGGCCCTCGAAGCCCGCCAGCGTTCCCTTGCCAGGATGCAGCTCGAATCGCGTCTCTCGATCGCGATGGCCGATCCGCCGCGAAACGGTCGCCGGATCATCGAGTCCCGCGACAACAAGGGAATCCGCGTCGAAGAAACGCTCGAACCCTGCGAAATCAGGACGACCAACGGCGCGGTCGTGCCCGGACTCTGGACGCTCAAAATTGTTGTCGGCGGCGGCGAGCGGACTGCCAAGGAAATCGAAACGGCGGAGATTATCCTCTACAAGCCATGATTTTGGAAATGCGAAATGGTTTGAAGCAAATGCGAAATGCGAAATGGGAGAATGCGAAATGGTTTGAAGCAAATGCGAAATGCGAAATGGGAGAATGCGAAATGGCAAGCCGCGCATGGCGCGGGAATTCATTTGCCTCGCTCGCTCCCGCTCGTCTCGCCCTGCGGGCTGCCTGCGGCAGGCTTCCCGACAAGATCCCGCTGGCACGGGTTCCCATTTCGCATTTCCCATTTCCCATTCGCCGCCGGGGAGCGGCCTTCACGCTGTTCGAGGTGATCCTTGCGCTGGCCATTCTGGGAATTCTCACCGGAGCGGTTTATGAGATCGCCTCGGCGGCTTTGGAGGCCAGCAAGGCCACGCTGGCCGAGCAGTCGGCCTCACGGAGGTTGGAAGCGTTTCTCAGCGTGACGCGCGATGCCTTCCTGTGCCTGCCGCGCGAGGGGCGCGTGTCCCTGCGTTTCGCACGCGCGGCATCGGGCGCCCCGGTGCCTGAAATCGTTTTTGAGGAAGCGGCGGGCGTTTTTGGAATTCCGAGCCTTGGCGGGGGTTCGCTGATCCTCTCGGCTCGCCCGCAGTCGGACGGCTCGCGCACGCTGTCCGTCCTGCGCGTTCCCAAAGACGGCGGAGGCATCACTCGTGTCCCCTTGCGGAGCGCGTGGATCCCGCTGCTCCCGCACGTCGAACACGTCGGGTGGTCGTTCTTTTCCAAAGCCGGGTGGCGCGACGAGTGGCTCGCCGAGAGCGGACGCCCGCTGGCCGTGCGTCTCCAAATGAATTGCCTCGATCTGGCCGGTTCAAAAATCGACGCGCACTTCTGGATCCCCCCGCTGGCGTCACCGGCTCCGGGCGATCAGACGCCCAACCCGACCCCCACGCCGACGCCATGACAAAATCCCGCCGCTCCGCCATGGCCCTGCCGCTCGTCCTTTGGAGCATCGCGTTTCTTGCGGGCCTCGTCGTGCTCGTCGCCGGCGCGGTCGGCGATTGGCTCACGGAGGAAGCGCGCGCCGAACGTGTTTTCCGCGCCCGGCAGATGGCGCTGAGCGGCGTTGCCATCGGGCTCAATCCGGCAATCCGGCCCGGCAATCCGCTCCTGCGGCGCGGCAGCAAGGAAACGGAGGGCTTCGAGGTGCGCCTTTCCGACGAGGCCGGGAAAATCAACCCCAACTACTGGATCGCCAAAAAGAACCGCGAGATCTTCAATCGGCTGTTTGCCTCGTGGGGAGTCAGCCCCGCCCGCTGCGATGCCGCGATCGACGGGCTGACCGACTGGATCGACGCCGACGACTTCCGTTCGCCCGCCGGTGCCGAACGCGGCGAATACGAGACGGCGGGGCGTCCGGGCTTTCCTCCGAACCGTCCGCTGGTCAACATCCGCGAGATGGAATCCGTCCTCGGACTTGATGAAGTGCTGGCCGGACGCAAAGACTGGCGCGACGATTTCACCATCTGGCACAACGGAAAAATCAATCTCCAATACGCTCGGGAACCGCTGCTCATCGCTCTGGCGGGACTTTCCCCGGAACAATGTCGTTCGCTTTTCGCGTTGCGGGCGGGGCCGGATGGCATTGAGGGAAACGAGGACGATGTCAAATTCGGATCGCCCCAGGAAGTTGCGGGTCTGCTCGGTCTGGGCGCGGTGCCGCTGGCCGCCCTCAAGGAATTTTTTGACGTTCAGGGCAGTGTGCTCCGGGTTGAGAGTGTCGGATATTGCCACGGGACAAAGCACAAGATCATTGCCATCGCGCCGTCCAATGGTGGCGGGCAGCTCATGAGTTGGGAGGAGCAATGACCGCGCCGACCGCCGAATCTGTCCTCCGTCCCGGTGCCGGGGGCTGGGAACTGTGGAAATTCCCGCCCAAAGGTTCGCCCACGGTCGAGTTGGAGCCGACATCAAAGATTGTCGCCTCGGCTCCACAACTTCTCCTGGCCCTGCCCACCCGCGACATCCTTGCCGTGCCGCTCTGGGTCTCGGCGAAAGGCGGCGATGCGAACGAACTGGCCGAACTCGAGCTTTCCGGCCGTCACCTGCTGCGGCGGGGGGCGTCCGTCTGTGCCGTGCCCATCCAGCAGAGCGACGGCCGACTGCTCGTGCTCGCCCTCTCGTCCGGCGACGATTCCGCTGCGGCGGAATTTTATCCCCGCGCCCGAACGTTCGATGCCCCCGCGCGCCTTTGGGATCCGGGCACGGCGGATGTCCTGGTGTGGCGCGAACCGGGCGCGTTGTGTTTTGGATTTTACCGCGACGGGCGGTGCGTCTTTTTTGCGGCAACCGGAGAAGGCGCACCCGGCCCGGCGTTTTGCGGAGCGATTTCACGGGCGGCGTTGCGCCTGCGTGCGGAGGATGTCCTCGCCCGCATTCCGGCCTCCCTGCGCCTCATCGGCAATTTCTCCGAAGACGAACGCACGACTCTTGCGAGCGGTCTGCGGGTCGATTTGGAATATATCGAAACGCCGCCGCCTCCCGTGCGCCCGCCGGTTCCGGCGCATTTGGCTCCCCCATCCGCACGGCTCGCCCGGCAAAAGCGCGGCGTCCGCAACCGGCTGCTTTTCTTTGGCGGCCTGGGTGCCGCGATCTACGCGCTGATCGTGGGGATTTTTGTCGGAAGCCTCCTGCTTCCCGAGGCGGAACTCCAACAGATCCGCGCCAAATCGGCCGCCCAAGCTCCTGCTGCCGATGAGGCAAAACGGCTCGTCGGCGAGTGGAAAGAATTTCGCGGGGCGGTTGATCCGCGCACGTTTGCTCTCGATCTGCTTGCCGCCGTTGCCGCCGAAATCCCCGGCGAAAAAGTCCGCCTCACCCAGTTCACGCTGGAAGGCGGCCAACTCCTCATCTCGGGAGAGGCCGGCGATGTCTCGCAGGCCTATCAGTTTTTTGAGCGTGTTAAAAAATCTCCCGCCCTGCAGGACTACGATTGGACGTCCCGCCAGCCGCAGCTCGCTGGAAAATCCAAAGTCCGATTCGAAATGGAAGGAACCCGTCCCGATGCGAAAACTGGCAACGAATGAACTCCGCCTGCTCGCGCTTTTCAGCGCGGCTGTCTTTCTGGCGCTGAACCTCTTCGCGGCGAAGGCCTGGCTCCGGCACCGCGGCGATTTAATCGGACAGATTGCCGCCGCACGCGGTGAGGAGGCGGAAGCCCGCTCATGGATCGGGGGAGCGGAAGCAATCCGATCCGCCCGCGCATGGCTCGAAACCCACCCGCCGCCGGAAAACACCGCCGATCAGTCCAGCACCCGCCTGCTCCAAATCGTGCGTGCCGCCGCCGAAGAAAATGGCCTGAAGGTCATCGAGGAAAACCTGCTCCCCGCCGCCGAGTTGGCGACCGGCCACGCCGCCGCCCTTGAATTCAAGCTCTCAGGCCCCTTTCCGGGCGTTGCAAAATTCCTTTTCGCCCTGCAATCTCCCGCCGCTTGGCGCGCGGTGGACAAAATGATCGTGCGCAGCGATGCCGAACCTCCAAATGTGTTGGCGGACATGAAAATCCGGCAGTATTATCGTCCCCCCGCGCCCGTGCCGACCGCACCCAATCCATGATGCGCCTTCCCACGTTCCTTTTTCTTTTGTCCGCGATTACGTCCGGAGTTTTGCCCGCCGCAACCGATGTGTCCATCGAGGCTCCGTGGGGAAAGCCGCGCACACTGGCCGCTTTTCGCTCTCTCCTCGACCGCTCGCCGTTTTCGTTGCCCACGGCGGAGGAAAGCTCCCCGCTGGCCGAACGGTTTTCGCTGACCGGTGCGGCGGATCTCAACGGGGATCCCCTGGTGTTCGTCCTCGACCGCACCTCGCAAAATCGCCAGATGCTCTCCAAGAAACCAAACGCGCAAAATATGTCGCTCTTGGAATACCTGCCCAATCCGGATCCCCGCAAAATGAAAGCGACGATCCAAGTGGACGGCCAGGTCGCCACAATCTCCTACAACGAACCTGCAGCCCAGACCCAGCAGCCCGCCCAACCCGGAAAAATGGGCCAGCCGCCCAAGCAGACGGGGCAAGTCAACCGCCCGCAACAGCCCGACGGCGTCGCCTCCCCCAGGCCGACAACTGTCGTCAATGTGCCGGGCTCTCCCGCCTTCCAGCAACAGGACGGAGCCACACCAACCCATCTCATCATCCGCCGACCGAAAATTTCGGGACAACCAACACCATGAACCTCTTCCGCACCATCCTTCTTCTCGCCTTCGTCGCCGTTCCTCTGTCCGCACAGGTTCCCACGCCGAAACCTTCCGCCGCCGATCGCGTGGATATCCAATTCCCACGCAACTCGGTTGTGGACGTGCTGGCCTTTTATGAAAAACTGACCGGCAGGCGAATCATTCGCGACTCGAATCTGGCCGGTCCGGAACTCTCGATCATGGTTGCCGAGAAGGTCTCCCGCGCCGATGCCATCAAGCTTATCGAGAGCTCTCTTCTGCTCAACGGCTACAGCATCGTGCCGGTGGACGAAACCACGGTCAAGGTGCTCGGGTCCGGGCACGCCCCGCGTTCGGAGGGCCTGCCGCTCTTCATGGAAACCTCGCAGATCCCACCCGACGGCGACAAGGTCGTCAGCTTCTATCAGCAGCTCTCCTTTGTTTCCCCGGAGGAGGCAATCTTGGTGCTGAAACAGGTCGTCCAAATCAACACGTTCGGCGCTCTCGCCCCGGTGCCAAATACCAATGCCGTCATCATCACCGACAAAACTCCGGTCGTTCGCAAAGCCCTTGCAATCCTTTCGCTCATCGATGTCGAACCGGCCAAGGTTGTCACCGAGTTTGTCCCCCTCCAGCGCGCAAATGCGGAGCATATTGTCGATGTCCTGAACAAGATGTTCGACAAGGACGACCCGGCAAAATCCGGCACCACGCCGCCAACAACCCCGACCGCCCCGGAAACCCAGCCGTCCGGCTCGTCCGCCCGCTACGAGAACCGCCTCATCACCGGCAAAGCCAAATTCCTCGCCGACAAACGCACAAACCGGATTCTCGTCGTCACCCGGGTCGAAAATTTTCGTTATGTGCGCGAGGTGATCTCGCAGCTTGATGCGGCCGGCTCGTTCGAGGAACCATATGTCCGCATTCTGAACTACATGCCCGTCAGTGACGTCTTCCCGGTTCTCGCCGATATGTTGGCGGATGCCGCCGCCGAGAAGACCGGCAATGGCGCAAGCCCGCAGGCCGCGTCGCAGGCCACCCCCAATCCGTTCAAGAAGGACAACGCGTCGCAAAACAATTTCTCCTCGCAGAACAATGCGTCGTCAATTCCCGGACCGGGCAACCTCACCAGTCCGGATGAGCTTTCCGACGACATCGCCCAATCAGCGCCGATGTCGGCCACGCTCGGGGAAATCCGCCTCATTGGCGACAACGGCTCGAACAGCATCATTGTTTTCGGCCCGCCGGAGAGCAAACAACGCACGAAGCAGATCCTTGAACTCCTCGACCGGCGTCCGAAGCAGGTCTATCTCGCCGTGGTGATCGGCCAGCTCCGTGTGGGAACCGGGCTCGACTACGGCGTGAACTACCTCATCAAATATCAGAATTTCAAGCCTCTGCAGCAACTCCTTGGCAACACCAACTCCAGCGGTGCCGCGGCGGCCGCGTTGAGTCCCGGGCTCTATCCGGGCGTGGGTGCGCTGCCCGACCCCTCCAGCATCCTCAACCCGGCGACGCTCACGCCCGCGCTCTCCGCGCTCTCCGGACTCACGATCTACGGGGCCATCGCCGATTCGGTCGATGTCTATGCGCGCTTCCTCGAATCCACCAACCGCTTCCGCACCCTCTCCCGTCCGGTCATCTACACCACAAACAATCGCAAGGCGACGATCCTCTCCGGACAATCGGTGCCGGTGGCCAGTTCGTCGCTCACCACGGCGACAGGCGGCGGCATCTCCGGCAACGGCAGCTCCATCGCCTCGTCCACGACCTACATGCCTGTCGTTCTCAAGCTGGAGGTCATTCCGCTCATCAATTCCGATCGCGAGGTCAGTCTCATTATTGTGCAAAAAAATGACACCATCACCGGACAACAAACGATTTCCGGCAACCAATACCCCATCATTGCCACCCAGAAGATCAGGACGAGCGTTCGTGTTCCCAACGGAGCGACCATCGTCCTGGGAGGGCTGATTACCGAGGATAAAACAAACGACCAGGAAGGGATCCCTTACCTCTCCCGCATTCCGGTGCTCGGCTCGCTTCTCGGCGGACGCACGAATAAAACGACCAACAAAAACGAACTCATCGTCATGATCCAGCCGGTCGTCGTGGATTCCTCCCCCGAGCTGATGAAGGCCAGCGCCTACGAGGGCGAACGCAGCCCGCTCGGCCGCGACGCGCAGCAGATGACCGCCCCGCTTGCCGAACAGGCCGGCCCGCCTTCACCGTGGAAGCCCACCCCGACTCCCAAGCCGAAGAAGAAACCGTTCTGGGCACGTTAAGATGATCAACCTCATCGAATCCTTGGTCGAACTCGCCGGAAAATCCGGCTGCGCCGAAACCGAAAAATGCCGCGAAATCCTCCGCCGGGCCGCTTATGCCCAGCGCTCGCTCGTCGCCTCGATCCTTGATGCCCAGCTCGTGCGCGAGCCGGATTTTCTCCAGGCGCTGGCGACCTCGCTCGACCTCCCGTGGCGCGAGGAAAATGACGTCCGGCCGATCGAAATGATCCGGGACAAATTTCCCGCACGTCTCGCGCTCGGACAAACCGTCATCCCCGAGGCGGCGGTCGATGGCGGCGAGCTGCGCCTGCTCACCTTCGACCCCTTCGATCACGCGGGCTGGCAGGCGGTGAGCCAGCACTGGCGCGGCCCGGTGCGCCTTGTGCTCACGACCCGCCGTCGGCTCACGGAGACACTGAAGACGACCTACGGCGTCGGGGCGGACACGTTTGAAGAACTCATCGAAGGCCGCGAAAACGAGACCGGCGGAGGCGTGCGGGAAGAGGTCAACGTGGTGGACGAGGAGGACAGCGAGGCCTCGGTGATGAAGTTTGTGAACCAGATCCTCCGCGAGGGCCTCCGGCAGGGCGCGACCGACATCCACTTCGAACCGCTCGGCCAGGAGCTCCGCATCCGCTACCGCATTGACGGCGTCCTCCACGAAACGCCGGTGCCTCCCCGCATCAAGGTCCTCCAGGATTCCGTCATCTCACGCCTCAAAATCATGGCCGGACTCGACATCGCCGAGCGCCGGCTGCCCCAGGACGGACGCATCGCGCTCGAACACGGCGGACAGCCGATCGACGTGCGCGTGGCCACGATCCCCTGCGTCTATGGAGAAAATGTCAGCCTGCGTTTGCTCGGGCAGGAACGCTTTGACTTTGCCAGCCTCGGGCTCGACCCGGTTGCCGAGAAGCGCATCCGCACGCTCATCTCGATCCCGAACGGCATCGTCCTTGTCACCGGCCCGACGGGCTGCGGGAAGAGCACGTCGCTCTACACGTTCCTGAGCAGCCTCAACGTCAAGGAACGCCGGATCGTCACCATCGAAGATCCCGTCGAACACAAGCTCGACGGCGTGATCCAGATCGCCGTGAAACCGGAGATCCAACTCACGTTCGCCAACGCCCTGCGCAGCATCCTGCGCGGAGATCCCAACGTCATCATGGTGGGCGAAATGCGCGACCTCGAAACCGCCGAGATCGCGATCCGTGCCGCGCTCACCGGACACCTGGTCTTCAGCACCCTCCACACGAACGACGCGGTCGGCGGCATCACCCGCCTCCTCGACATGAATATCGAGCCGTTCCTGGTCGGCTCATCCGTGCGCGCGTTCATCGCCCAGCGGCTCGTCCGGCGGCTCTGCCCGCACTGCTCACAGCCCGCCCCGCGCAAACCCGAGGAACTCGCCGAATTCGGATTCCCCATCGAGTGGGCGGAAAAAATCCGCCGTCCGGTCGGTTGCGAACACTGCCGCCTCACCGGCTATGCCGGCCGCACCGCGCTCTTCGAGATCTGCATGATGACTTCCCGCATGCAGGAACTGATCCAGAACCGCGCCTCCGGCCCCGACCTGCGCGAACTCGCCCTCCGCGAGGGCATGATCCCGCTCCGCCGCGCCGGCTGGCTCAAAGTCGCGGACGGCGTCACCTCGGTCGAGGAAGTCCTCCGCGTCACCACCAGCGAACTCGAAGCTCTCGATGAGTAGTTCAAAAAAACGTGGAATGCAGAATGCGGAATGCGAAATGGAGGACCGCGCTCCGCACGGGTTGTTTTCCATTCCCAATTCCCAATTTCCAATTTCCAATTTTCTTTATGCCTGACTTTTCCTACCAAGCAACCGGGGCGGACGGGGCGATGACCGATGGAAGGGTTTCCGCGAACACCCGCGCGGAAGCTTACCGCATCCTGCGCGAGCGCGGACTCCAGCCGGTGAGCGTCGGCGAGCCCGCCACGGGGGCGTCGTCCCCGAAAAAGGCATCCGGCGAAGTCGGACTCACACGGCTTTCGTCCGCCCAACTGCTTTTTTTCACCGAGGAACTGGCGGAACTTCTGGAGGCCGGACTCCAACTCGAGGGAGCACTGAAAGTTCTCGAGGAACGGCAGGAAAAATCGCCCGTGAAGTTGGTCGCCGCCAAGCTCCGTCAGCGTGTGCGCGACGGCGTGAGCTTTTCCCAGGCGCTCCGCGAATGCGGCAGGACGTTCGACGCCCTCTATTGCAATCTTGTGGCCGCCGCGGAGGCGGGCGGGGCTCTTCCCAAGATCCTCAAACGCCAGTGCGCCTACCTCGAACTCATCGAGGATTTGCGACGCCGCGTTATTTCCTCGCTGCTTTATCCGAGCATCGTCTTCGCCTCGGCGGTTCTGCTCATGTTTGTGTTCCTCACTTTTCTGGTGCCCCAGCTTTCCGTCCTCCTTGGAAAAACCGGACAAAAACTCCCGCTGATCACCCAGATCCTCATTGCGGTAAGCGGATTTTGTGGCCACTGGTGGTGGGCGATTCTGTCAGGCATCGGCCTGGTGGCGATCCTTTGCCGCGCGGCGGTTCAAACTCCCGGCGGCCGGAAATGGTGGCACCGTGCGATGCTCGACATCCCGATTGTCGGGCCTGTCCTCCGTGCGAAGTTCTATGCCGAAATGTTGCAGACCCTCTCGACCCTCGTCGGCAACGGCGTGACTCTCCTCCACGCTCTCAACCTCATGCTCGCCGCCACCGCAAATGTCTGTTTCCAGGGCCTCCTCGCCAAGGTCGCCGCCATGGTCGGCGAGGGAACCGGTCTCGCCACCGCGCTCCGCAAGGTCGGCTTTTTCCCTCCGGTGCTCATGGACATACTCAGCGTCGGCGAGCAGACCGGCGACATCGCCGGCGCGCTTGACCGGGCCGCGAGACGGTATGACCGGGAGTTGACCTCCCGCATCGGCCACCTCACCACGCTCATCCAGCCCGCCGTCATCTTCCTCGTGGCCCTCTTCGTCGGCATCGTCGCCTATTCGATGATCGCCGGTATTCTCACAAGCGTGAGCTCGCTGCGCTCCCGATGAACCCGCCCCGGGAAGCCTCGCCGAACCCTTCCGTCGCATTGACCTGTTTCAAACCCGGATCCGGCGATTACTCACCACGGAGGAGATATGAGGAAGGACGGTTCATGGGGCGGGATAAATATGTGCGACTTGTTTTTATGATTTCCCTCCGTGTTCTCCGAGAACTCCGTGGTTCAAAAACGTTTTTCGGGTTCAATGCAGAAGAGGTGGTTTTGTCAAAAAACGAACCGCTTCTTTCTCAGGAATGTAACGAAATTGTAACACTCCTCCTCTTTCGCGGTGATCGAACTTTTGGGAATCTCAGCCGAGAATTTTCCCATGCCCGCATTACTCCGCCATTAATGAGAACGATCATTCCGGGCCTTTTGACATGGTTGTTTGTCGCCGGATCGGCTCTTGCCCAGACACCGGATCCCTCGTTGGCGACGGGCAGACTGTTTTCCCCGTTTGTTCTCGCATTGAAGCCCTCGACGCACATGAGCCCGATGCCCGGCTGGATGTCCCTGCCCGCCCGCGTCCAGCCGGAATTGGCGACGGTCGAAATCCCCATACCGGCACTTTGGACGGTTCCCGCCGTCGGATTTTATGTGATGACCGTTGTTTTTGACGACAGGGGGGACGGAGGCCCCTCGGTCGAGTGGCGTGCGTCCGACGGCACCGCGACCGTCGTCTCCGCCGGTCTTGGCGAAACCGGAAACTCTCTGGGACTCAACGCCCGCACGCTTCTTCTGCCGCAGGCGCTCACCCGCGAGGGCGGGGTCGCTTTGATTTCCTATTATGGAAAATTTGAAGGCCTCGTGAGCGTGACCATTCGTCCGGCGCGGGAGGATTTGCTCGCCGTGCTCGGAACCCGGAGCGATCCCGCCTTGGTCGATGAGGCTCTGAAGGTCTTTGACCGCGGCGAAGTGGACGGCTCCCGCAGGGAACCGTTGACCGGAGACGTGCGGAATGGATCGGTTGTCGCGGCCGAACTCTCCGCCGGCATCAAGCAACTCGACGGGGAGTTGGAATTTATCGTTCCGATCGATGGAAAGGTCGAAGGAGCCATGTTGCATCTGGACGCTTTGGGGCTTGATCCCGAGGCAAGCATCGGGGTGAGGGTGAATTCGACGACGGCGGGATCGCTCGGATTCCAATCCTTTCGTCTCGACGATCCGGCACTCGTTCCCGATGCGGGCGGACATCTGGCTCTTGCCGGTTGGCGAAACGGATCGCTTTTTATTCCCGCCCGGCTTCTGGTGCCCGGTGATAATTCCCTCGCGTTTACCCTGAAGCGATCCGGGTCGGATTCCGCCTCCGCCGTTTTTCTGAAAAATGCGGCTTTCCACGTCAGGTTTGCCGCCGCCGCATCCGGAAATCCCGTCAAACCCAGCGTTCCTTCGGAGCCGGATATGGCGCTGCCCAACCCGCTGGTGCCGGATGCCACCACGTCGTTGCTGCCTGAAATTGTTACAGGCCAGCAACGATAGAACGGTTGCTCATGGCAGGAGAGAGGCGCGGGCCATCGATTGAAAAGGGGACAAAACGCTCCCTCTCCTCACCGGGAAAATATCAAATGGCAACTGGAGGTTTGCTTCCAGGCGGGAATGGATGCGGGATGCCCGCAGGGGATCCAGATGATCGTCTGTCTCGATGATCAGATCCACATCTCCTCCGCGTTTGGCTTCATCCACTCTGGATCCGAAGACAAAAATACCGGATCCCCTTCCGGCGATGGGCTCCACGATTTCGCGGATTTTCGCACACTGCTGGCTGGTTAATCTCATGGTTGCTTGGGAGTGAAAGATACAAAGGGCTGTCTGCTCTGAGCCTTTCGGATTGTGGCAAACGCATTTCCGCCGGTCACAATCGATCTCCCTCGCGCTCACCCTGAATCGATCCGGTTCGGATTCCGCTCCGTGCTGAATTTCGTTTGTAACGAATTTGTAACATCCGACGCCTTTCGCGTTCGGGGAATCTGGAGAAAGCTGACAGATAATTTTTGTCGATGCGCCCGCCTGATTTTCATCCTCGAACCGATCAAACCTGCGAAAGCCGTCCGCACCCCGCAGGCGACCGGTTGTGGCGCGGTTTGAGGAATTTGCGTCCGCCGCATTCGAGGGGCTGTTATTCGCTTCTTTTTTGGTTGATTGTTTTGGGTTGTTCTCCTGTCGCACAGGCCGGCGACATTCTGCGCGGAGGAACAAGCGCCGCCGCCAGCCAGAGAGCCGCCGATGCCAGAGCCAATGCGGGGGCTGCGGCAGCCAACCTCGCGAACGCCAAAGCGCAGGACCGCCTCGCACGGACAACGAAGGCAATCAGCGACATGAGAGCGATGCAGCAAGCCGCCCGTGCAACCGCCGGTGCCGGGAGCGTCCCGAACGGACTGGCCTCCGGCGGGTTGGAAGTGCTAACCACCGGCCCAAATGTCCAATGGACGGGAGCCTCGGCACCGGTTGCATCCGGCAACACCGTGACCATCACCCAGAATGCGCAGCAGGCCCTCCTCGCATGGAAAACCTTCAACGTTGGAAAAAGCACAACGGTCAATTTCGACCAGAGCGCGGGGGCGGCGGACTCCAGCAAGTGGATCGCGTTCAACAAAATTTTCGACCCCTCCGGAAATCCGACTCAGATCCTTGGCCAAATCAAAGCAGCCGGCCAGGTCTATATCATCAACCAGAATGGCATCATCTTCGGCGCCGGCAGCCAGGTGAACACCCGGACCCTCGTCGCCTCGTCGATTCCTATCAATGACAACCTTGTTAACCAGGGTTTGCTGAACAACAAGGACGCCCAGTTCCTTTTCTCCGCTTTGGACGTCCCCGGCGGGTCTGACGGAACACCCGCCTTCATAGCGCCCGCGCGTCCCACGGCCGCTCAGGAAGCAATCGGTGTGATTGTCGAAAAGGGGGCGACAATTTCGGGACCTGTCAGCAGCGATGGCAACGGCGGCCGCGTGATGCTCGTCGGGGCAAACGTGAGAAACGATGGCTCCATCTCGACTCCCAGCGGACAGACCATCCTTGCGGCCGGGCTTCAGGTTGGCATCCAAGCCCATGATAGCGGAGATCCGAGCCTGAGGGGATTGGATGTTTGGATCGGCGATGTGGGAACGTATGGAAACGCCGCCAACAACGGACTGATCGAATCCCACACGGGAAGCGTGTTGATGGCCGGTCGGCAGGTCAGCCAATCCGGAATCATTGACAGTTCGACCTCGGTGAATCTCAACGGCCGCATTGACCTCATTGCCAGCTACGGAGCCGCGGCAAATCCCAACTACGACAACACATCGGCCGTGGGCGGTGGCGGGCCGATCTTTCTCAACCAGTTCACGGGAACCGTCGCGTTCGGTCCGACCAGCGTGACGCGGATCCTGCCGGACTACACCGGAACGGGAAAAATCCCCGGCACTTCACTTCCGGAAAACTCCCAGGTCAATGTGGAGGGGCTTTCGATTCAGATGCTGGGTTCCGCGATCCTCCTCGCTCCCCATGCCAATGTTTCCTTCCGCGCCGGGACATGGCCTTACGTGGATGTGGCAGCCAACCGCACAATTTTCCAAGCGGACGGCACCACGGTCGAGGACGCCCTTTCCAGCAACTTTGCCGGCGGGGGGCAGCGCTTCTTCTACTCGGACGGGCAGGTCTTTCTCGATTCCGGGAGCCTGATTGATGTGAGCGGAAGCACGAATGTTTTTGTCCCGCTTTCCCAGCACATTCTGACCGTTCAATTCAGAGGATCCGAGCTTGCAAGTTCCCCGCTTCAGCGCAATTCGGTCCTTCGCGGCAAGAAGCTGGTGGTGGACATTCAGGTTTCCGGAAATTACGGCGGAAGCTACTGGGTGGGGAGCCCGCTCGGAGATCTGACGGGCGTGGCAGGAATCATCGAGCGCAACGTCGCCCAGTTGACGGCAAGTGGCGGTGTCGTGAACATCAAAAGCGGAAACTCGATTGCCGTCCAACCCGGAGCAACAGTGGATGTCTCAGGCGGATATTTCAGGAATGAGGGCGGCACGATCCAAACCACCCGGCTATTGCGCAATGGCACTCTGGTGGACATGGCCAACGCCACTCCCGACCGGACTTACGACGGAGTTTATAATGGTTTGAACACCGTGGATTCCTCAAAGTGGGGGGTGAGCAAGACGTTTGCCGCGGCTCTGGCTCCCCTTGGCGCACATGTTCAAAAGGAATACATCTCGGGAGCGGATGGCGGCGCGATCAATTTCACCGCCCCCTCGGTGATTATCGGCGGAGACCTTGTTGGACAAACGATCGCCGGGCCGAAACAGGTCATTTCACCGGCCAGCGCTCCGGTCTCACCGGCAGCCATGGCATCGCTCTCCTTCACGTTCAAAGCCGAAGCCCAATTTGTGCAGGATGCCAACACGATCAACTATTATGACACGTCTCCCACGCCTCCGGAGATCCGGTTCACGTCGGACAAGCCGGACGCGGCGGCCTTCGTGCTCGCCCCGGGCGGCTCCCTGCCAACAAGCCTGACCTCCCGGTTCGCACTCAGCACGTCGTGGTGGAATAGTGGAGGGTTCGGTTCTGTTTCGGTGGATAACCCTGACGGGGCGCTCATCCTGCCATCCGGGTTGGGGGTCGCGATTCCGGCCGGCGGTTCGTTGACCGCCAAGGCATCCAATATGTCGATTGACGGAACGATCACAGCCCCGGGCGGGACTATCTCCCTCACCGCCTACAACTATTCTCCCTACGATTACAAGAAACTGGTTGCAACCGATCCCTTCCTCAGCTCCAAACCCGCCCTGGGAGTTGTGGCCGGACGCGGCATGATCACTCTTGGGGCCGACGGAAAAATTGATGTTTCCGGAATGCTTGTGGACGACCGGGCATCGTCCCAACAGGCCGTTACGACGCGTCGCATTCTGGATGGCGGCACTGTTTCCCTTGAAGCCTTCATGATCAATCTTGCCAAAGGCAGCCTGATTGATGCCTCCGGAGGAGCCCGCGCCAAGCCGATCAGCGGATTTGAGTTTGGCAACGGCGGAGCGATCAGCGTCCTGGCGGGAAGAGATCCCAACCAATTGACCGGCAGCCCGACCGCGCTGTTGATCGGCGGCCAGCTCTCCTTGGATGGAACGCTGGCAGCCTATTCCGCGAATCAGGGCGGATCGCTGGCCATCCGTGCCAATCTCATTCAGATCGGCGGCAGCGCGGGCGACCCGACGATGCTGGTTCTTTCCCCGGAATTTTTCCGCGGCGGCGGGTTCACGAGTTACTCGCTCACCGGCATTGGGAAAGCAATCGGAACCGGCTACATTCCCGCCATCCGGGTTGCCGGAGGCACGATCATCGAACCGGTGGCGGAAAGCCTCGTCCTGGCTCCCAATCGCTCGTCCGGCGGCGGTCTTTCCCTTGTTCCCATTTTGAAACCCGTTGGCGAGCGCTCTCCCGTGAGCATCACAATGGCCGCAACCGGGGCGGACGATCCCTTTACCACAGGCATCCTCGAGGTGCGCGGGGATATCGTCATTGAAAAAGGCGCCGTGATCCGGACGGATCCGGGCGCCAAGGTGCTGATCGGCACGGATTCCAATCTTGTAAAAACACTGGCCGATACCGTTTCGATCGACGGAACGATTGATGTGCCGGGAGGAACCGTTGCGGTCTTCACCCGGAACAAATTCCGCCTCGCACCGGATGTGGAAGCGGCCACGACATCGGCTTTGCCGACGGTTTATCTTGGTCCGGATGCCCGGATTTCGACCGCGGGAACCGTTGTTCCCAAACCGGATCCCTTCGGTCGCCGGATCGGGGTTCTTTATGATGGCGGGACGATCAGCCTGTATGGAAACATCGTTGCGGAATCCGGTGCCGTCCTCGACGTTTCCGGCACCTCCGGGATCTTCGACATCCATCCCTCCCAGTTGACTGCCGCAGGGCAATCGGCGCTCCCGGTCAACTCCGGTTTGAACACCGCACCCTACAACCTCCGGTCGGTTGCAACCCGGGTGGACAGCAATGGCGGCACACTGGCGCTGCAAGGCACCGAAATGCTCCTGAGCGACGCGACCTTGCTGGGACACGCGGGCGGCCCCACTGCGGTGGGTGGCACCTTGTCCATTTTCTCCGGGCGTTACTATGCTCCGGGCTTGCCGAGAACAAGCGCCGACATCAATTTGGTTGTGACCCAATCCGGTCAGTCTCTCTCGGGAGCCTCCGGTTCCCGGGGAATCGGAAAAGTTGTTCGGGACTCCCTCGGAGCGGTGGTTCCGGGAATGGGTTACTTCGCTGCCGATCGGTTCCAGCAGGGAGGGTTCGCCTCGCTCGACCTCGGGTTCAAATTCATTGCGGATGCCTCGCCGATTCCTTATGGAGGCAACGTCGAGTTTGTTGGGCCGGTTTCGATCGCGGCAAGCGGCAGACTCCGGGTGGCGGGCGGCGGCATTATCAAGGCAAACTCCTCTGTGAATCTCTCCGCCAACTACATCGCGGTCGGCCAGGAATACCGGGCTCCGATCATTCCCGGCGTGGATGCGGCGTTTGTCGCCTTCCAGCAAGATCCTCCTTCGGTCATCAGCGGTGCAACGTATTACCCGTCTCCCACCTATGGATCGGGGACGGTCAACTTTGATGCGAAGCTCATAGATATCGGGACAACGGTCTTCCAGAATACGGGCAAAGTCGCGTTCACCGCAGTCAACGGGGATATCCGGGGAGATGGAACGCTGAATGTTGCCGGCGATCTGGTGCTGACGGCCGGCCAGATCTACCCGAATACCCTGGCGACGTTCAATGTTTTTGCCTACGACCATGCCGGTGTCGCCGGGTCGGTGACAATCAGAGGCTCCGGAATCCGTCCGATGCCCTACTCGGCGGGAGGCAACCTGAATATTTATGCCTCGACCATCACACAGGGAGGAACTCTGCGGGCACCGTTCGGCTCCATCACAATTGGCTGGGATGGCAACGACCTCGATCCATCGACCCCGGCATTCGACAGTCCGATTAATCCGATTGTCGGGACAGGGCTCACCGTTCCGACCGCACTGACCGTTGTGCTGGGATCATCGAGCGTGACATCGGTTTCGGCGGTGGATCCCGCGACCGGCCGGGGATTGGTCATTCCCTTTGGATTAAGCGCGGACGGATTTTCATGGATTGATCCGCGCGGAGTGAATGTGACGGTGAGCGGGCTGCCGCAGAAGGGCATTGCCATCGCCGGCAACAACATTATCGCCCAGACCGGTTCGGTTGTTGACATCCGGGGCGGCGGAGACTTGTTGGGTTATCGATGGGTGTCCGGGACAGGTGGCAGCCAGGATCTGCTCGGAGAACCGGCGGGAGCATGGGGCTCGGGCACAACCTACAAAGCCGGCGATCTGGTGACCTACAATGGGCAGACATGGTCTGCCCGTGTGGCGATTGATCCCACGAACTTCACGACCGCTCCGTCTCCGACGACGAGCAACATCTATTGGGCCAAGGTTGACACCTCGTATGCGATTCTCCCCGGCTACACTGCGGAATACGCTCCCTATTCCGTCAATAATACCGGCCCCAACGCGACTCTTCTGGGAGGAGATCCCGGCTTCACCAGCTCCAGCCTTAAACTTGGTGACAGGATCTATCTTGATGCCGGATCAGGTCTGCAAGCCGGATATTACACGCTCCTTCCCAGACGGTATGCTCTCCTGCCCGGAGCCTTCCTGGTTACTCCAAAAAGCAGTGGAACGGTTTCCCAATATGGCATGGCGGATGGTTCGACGTTCACGAGCGGCTATCTTGTGAACGCATTCAACCAGCCGGCGCAAATTGCGGGTGTGCGTTCGCTCTTTGAAGTTGACCCGCCGACTGTCATCGCCTCCCGCGCCCAATACGATGTGCTCGGGGCAAATGACTTTATCAAGGCCGCCGCCAAACGCCTTGATGTCGCGAACCTGCAACGACTGCCAATGGATTCCGGCACCCTTTCGTTCCAGGGAAACACAGCACTTCAGCTTGACGGGTCTGTTCTCACCGGCTCGCTTGCGGGCGGGCGCGGTGCCAGCGTGGATGTGAGCAGCAACGCGAATATCTATGTTGTCGGAGGAACCGGCAGTGCTCCCGCCGGCACCGCCGTTGTTCTGAGTTCGGATCTGTTGAACTCATGGGGAGCCGAAAGCCTCCTCATTGGAGGTTTGAGGCGGAGCACAACCAATGGAATGGCTGTGGATGTGCACACCTCTGCCATCACGCTCAACAATCCGGGCGCCACCCTTTCATTGCCGGAGATCACGCTGGCCTCAAAGGCGGCACTGACCGTGGCGGGCGGCTCAAATATCGCTTCTTCCGGCAGCTTGAGCCAGACTTCCGAGCCCCTGCTTATAAGCGGCGACGGAACCTTGCTCCGTGTGAGCGGCGACACGAGTTCCTCGATTGCCCGATCCTCAACGACAGGATCGGTGCTGCCGGTCATGACAATCGGTGCGGGAGCGAGTCTTTCCGGCGCGGGCCTGATTTTGGATTCCTCCTACGCGACATCTCTCAGCCCAACGGCCCTGTTGAGCGCTTCGGCCCTTGCTCTTGGAGGAGGTCAGATCAGCATTGTCCTCAGTCCGCCTTCTGCCGGCCTCTCCGGATCGGTCGTGAGTCCCCACCTGACGCTCAGCGGTTCGCTTCTGGCATACGTTCAGTCTGTTGACTCGCTTGCTCTCACCAGTTACTGCACGGTTGACATCTACGGAGCGGGAACATTCGGCTCACCCACAATGGGTGCCTTGAATATTTATGCTTCGGGCATACGCGGGTATGACCGCGGATCCGTCACGCTGACCGCGGGATCCGTGACTTTGGCAAACCCGTCGGGCAGCACAACGCTTGCCGCACCGGCACTTCCGCTCTCGGGGAGCCTGCAGGTCAACGCCGGAACCGTGAATCTGGGGGCCAATGCCTTCAGCGTCGCGGGTTACACAGGTCTGGGCATCGCCGCGTCGAACGAACTGCTCGCAACAGCGGATGGCTCCTTGACTTTGCCCGGCACCCTTTCGGTGACGACTCCCCTCATCACGGGATTGCAGGGGGTTTCCTACAATGTGTCGGCAGCGGGAAGCGTCTCACTGTTGCCCGGTGTGGGAATACCCGGAATTTCTGGCGGACTCGGAGCCGGCCTCACCGTCACCGGAAGTTCGATATCGGCCAATACCGCAATCCGTCTGCCGAGTGGCAACCTTGTTCTGCACGCTCTGAGCGGCGGATTGACTGTCGGGGGGAGTCTTTCAGCGGATGGAACATCGCAGACTTTCTATGACATCACCCGCTATGCCGATGCCGGCAGCATAAAACTTTTCTCCGATACCGGAGCCGTCACGCTGAATCCAGGCAGCCTGGTTTCCGTCGCCGGATCAAGCGGAGGGGGCAATGCGGGCTCGGTCGAAATTCACGCGCCGGCCGGCACCTTCGTCAACAACGGTTCGCTTCTTGGCTCCGCAGCCACCGGAGGCACCACCGGCTCCTTCCTGCTCGACGCCGGTTCCATCGTCTCATTCGCCAACATCAACAACCCTCTGGAATCCGGCGGCTTCTTTGAAAATCGCAACATCCGGGTTCGCACGGGCAGCGTCACCATTAACGGCACCGCCCATGCGCGTTCGTTCACGCTGTCCGCCGATCAGGGCAGCATCACCGTGACGGGAACGGGTCTCCTTGACGCCAGTGGGTTGACGGCAGTGGGAACCACCGGAGCACTGACCGGAGTGCTGACCGGCGGCAGCATAACTTTGGCCGCTCGCGACAATGTCACTGTCCAGTCGGGAGCCGAGTTCACCGTGGCGGCAAGCCAGTTCAGCAGCGCCGGAAAAGGAGGCAACATCCAGATTGATGCCGGAACCGAGCAGAACGGTGTCGTCAACGCGGCCGCCCTGCTGGATCTTCAAACCGGTTCGACTATCGATCTTTCCGTCGCCTCATTTGTCGCCGGAACTTACACCACGGTCGGCTCAAGCGCATTCAACGGCCAGTTCCAAGGCACGCTCCATCTGAGAGCCCCGCGCAGCGGAACCGATGTTCGTGTGGATCCGATCGAAAGCTCGATCCTCGGAGCTTCCTCGGTCGTTGTCGAAGCCTACAAACTCTATGATCTCACCGGAACCGGCACTCTCGACACGACGCTCCGCGGGACGATCAACACAGATGCCACGACCTTTATGACCGCCGGCGAGGCGACCATGCGGACGAAGCTTCTTACGACCGGAAATCCGGCGACATCGGCCGCCCTTGCCCCGCTTCTTGTCATTGCTCCCGGCGTCGAGATTATCAACCGCACCGGAGACCTGACGTTGGGACTGGCCAACCCGACCGGATCAACAAATGCCCAGGCACTGAGTTCCGCCGATTGGGATCTCTCGACTTTCCGCTATGGAGCCAATTCCGCTCCCGGCATCCTGACCCTCCGGGCAAAAGGAGATTTGATTTTCAACAACACTCTCAGCGACGGGTTCACTCCGGTAACAGCATCGACGGCCAACGGCAATTCCTCGATGTGGCTCGCCACGCTGATGAAAATCAACACCAGTCTGCCTCTAAACGCCCAATCCTGGTCATTCCGCCTCTCGGCTGGTGCGGATCTTGGAGCTGCCGATTACCGATCCGTGCTGCCGGTCGGATCCCTTGCTGCCGGAAAAGGATCCCTGCTGGTCGGAGAGTTCTATGACGCTGTGCCCAACGAAACGGCAAGCGGAACCGCACCAGCAACAGGGACATCCGGCTTGACCTCCAACTCCATCAGAATTTCCAAAGACGCAACCAACCGAGGAACCAGGTACGAAGTCATCCGAACCGGCACGGGCGATATCACGATCAATGCCGGGCTCGACGTGCAGCTGCGCAACCAGTTCGCCACGATTTACACTGCGGGAGTCGCGATCCCGACCCCGACGACTGTGTATCAGGCCAACGATTTTGTGGTTCCCATTCTTAACAAAACGCCGAGTATGGATGGGGCTGGCGTCACCCTTGGATCCATCCAGCAGACTTACGCGGCGGTATGGTCGCTGGGTGGCGGAGATGTCTCGATTTCGGCCCAGGCAAATATCGGCCACTATACGATCTACAACGGCCCCTCCGCCACGATCAACGACGGGCAGAAGACGATCACGATCAATCCCGGCGATCTCATCATCGACTCCTCGCGGCAATTGCCGACGGACTGGCTCTACCGCAGAGCCTATGTTGACTTCAACTCCGGCTTGTTCGCATCAAATGGGGGAATTGATGGAAGCGACGTTACCAAAACGGTCACAGATCCATCTGCCTCGACGGCATGGTGGGTGGATTTCAGCAACTTCTTCGAGGGAGTTGGTGCCTTGGGCGGGGGAAACGTGGCGCTGATTGCAGGGAAGGACGTCGTCAATGTGGACGCCTTCACTCCCACAAATGCCCGAATGGCCGGGAAGAATCCTCTGACCGGGATAAATATTGCGCCAAGTGCGGCCAACCTTCTTGAACTCGGCGGTGGCGACGTCTCCGTCCGCACAGGCAACAACATCGACGGAGGTGTTTATTACGTCGAGCGCGGCACCGGGACTCTTTTTGCTGGAGGGAGTATCACGACCAACTGGGCGCGCTCCCCGCAATTGGGAATTCTCGACAAAGACAATACCTCCAACCAGTTTGGCACGGATCATATCTACAGCAGTGAAACATGGCTCCCCACAACCCTTTTTGTCGGGGACTCAAACTTCAATGTGCGGGCACTCAAAGACGTTCTTCTCGGCCCGGCATCGAACACGTTCCTGCTACCTCAAGGTTTTAACAATAAATTCTGGTATAAGACATACTTTGACACGTATTCTTCCACTGCGGGAGTTGATGTCGCATCCTTTGGCGGAAGCGTGAAATTCCGAACGGTTGCCACTCCGTCAGGCGCCTCTTCCCCGACCTCCGTCCTTGGGCTCTGGTTTGACAACCAGAATTTGTTCAGCGGGGACGCCTCCTCCTACAATGCGTCCAACTTCCAGCCCTGGCTCCGTTTGTCGGAAGTAGATACATCGTCCTTCCAGCAGGTTTTCTCTTTGGGAGCACCCAGTTTGAGGGCGACCGCCTTTTCTGGTGACCTGGATATTGTCGGCCCTCTCTCGCTTTTCCCATCGCCCACGGGGTCACTGGAACTGGTTGCCTCCGGAAGTATCCTGGGACTTCAGCCCACCGGTTCCGGTTCAGCGAATGGCTCGAATGTCAGCGTCTGGACAACCTCAACGGTGGCCCTGTCCGATGCCGATCCGGGGCTTTTCCCGAGCATCACCACACCCATAGCCTATCAGAGTTTGGCTGGGCGTTCCCAGGCGAGCGCCATCATGAATACTTTCAACCAGTATTCTGGTGTTGGTGCCTCGCTTGCGGAAACAGGGTCTTATTCAGGACAGTCATCCGCTGCGAGTGTCAAGCGGGCGCTCCACTCGCCAGCCACCCTGCACAAGAATGACACGGTGCCGGTCCGGTTTTACGCGAGCACGGGAACCATCACTGGCCTAACCTTATTTGCTTCCAAGGCCAGTCGCATTATTGCCGGCACGGACATCACGGATGTCGCCTTCTATATTCAAAATGTTTCCAAGAATGACATTTCCATCATCTCAGCCGGGCGGGACGTTATTCCTTACAACGAGAATGCGCCTTTGCGAGCGTTGGCCTCGGATGCCTCGCAGGGGAACTACATTGCCGGGCAGCAGCAGGTAACGGCGACCGGTTCCATCAGCAATGTTCTCGCCGGCGACATCCAGATCAACGGGCCGGGTGTGCTCGAAGTACTTGCCGGGCGCAATCTCGATCTGGGGACCGGGCCGAATTATACCGATGGAACCGGCGTCGGCATTACCAGCATCGGAAACCAGCGCAACCCGTTCCTGCCATTCGACGGAGCCGATATTGTCGCGATGTCGGGAGTCGCGGGGAATGCCGGCGGGGCGGCGGTCGGTCTTGCCGGAAGCAATCTGGATTTCACGCAGATCTCGCTCAAGGGATCTTCCAAGGGACCGTTCGCGTCCAAGGAACTGCAAGACGTGGCCTCTCTGGAGACGTTTTTTGCGATGCTCCGACAGGCTGCGGATGAATACGCGGCGTCGGGATCGTATGCAAGCGGGTATGCCGCCATTGGGAACTTGTTCGGAACCACCACCGGCACCGGCGAAATCTACACAAGGGCCCGTGATATCCGCACAACGAGCGGAGGGGCAATCACCATTATGGCCCCATCGGGCGGGCTCACAATGGCTTCGGATATTTTCGGAAATCCACTCACACCGCCGGGCATCGTGACAGAATACGGCGGCGTGGTTTCGATTTTCACAAATGGAAACGTGGACATCGGCCGCGCCCGTATCTTCACCCTTCGTGGGGGAGACATGACGATCTGGTCCTCAACCGGCAACATCGCCGCTGGCACCGCTTCAAAGACGGTTGTAACCGCGCCGCCGACCCGCGTTGTTATTGACACCACGAGCGCGGATGTCGCCACCGACCTTGGCGGTCTTGCCACGGGCGGCGGCATCGGCGTCCTCGCCTCCGTGGCGGGAGTGGCTCCGGGTGACGTCTCGCTCATCGCGCCGAAAGGCACTGTCGATGCGGGCGATGCCGGAATCCAAGCCACCGGAAACCTCCGCATCGCGGCCGCCCAGGTTCTCAATGCGGATAATATCTCCGCCGCCGGAACCACCAGCGGAGTCCCCTCCGCTCCAACCGTCGCCGCTCCGAATGTCGGCGGGTTGACATCCGCTTCGAGTTCCTCCGCCGCTGCCAACTCCGCCGCCAACAATGTTTCCAGCCAGGCCCGGACAAACACCCAGACGGACGAACAGACCCCCTCGATTATCACCGTCGAAGTCCTCGGCTACGGCGGGGGAGACACCGACGAAGGATAGCTGGCGCGCCTTCGGCGCGAATGCGAAATGCGAAATGCGAAATGCGAAAGGCGAAAGGCGAAAGGCGGAATGTGGAAAGTCAGTCCCCGCCTGTGAAAGAGACTCGCCCTCGCTTGCAGAGGCAGTGCCCAAACGGGCGGGACGTTCGTTACCCTAAAAGAGAAAATGGGAATTAACCACAGAGAGCAGAGCAAGAGAGTTGCCGAATATTGAAGGCTTGATGTGGAATCCTCTTTTGGGTGAGCCATCCCTTTGCCTTGTGTGGTTTCGCAAACCCCATTTCTTCAACTGGTTTCACTCCGTGTGCTCTGTGTTCTCTGTGGTTCATTTCGGTTTTTAGGTTTCCATCTGGCTGCTTCAAAGTCCCATTTTTTCCGAGAGTTGGCATCATCCACAGAGGGACACAGATTTCCGCGGATAATCCGCGCAAATCTGCGGTGATCAGCAGATCAAAAATTTGATGATCGCCGCCGTTGCGGCGAGTTGTCCGATCCAAAAAAGAAACATCCATTTGATGACTTCGGCTTTGATTTCCGCTCCATCTTGTTTTGTCATGAGCTGCTAGGTCAAATCGTCCTCCTGTTCGCGAAAGGCGATTTCGAGCGATTCCGCGATGGCCCTTGCCTTCGGCGGTTCGATTTGTGCGGCCTCAAGGATGCTCAGAATTCTCGTCGTGCTCATGGCGGGATTATGCCCCACGGTTCGGATCCGGTCAAGTAGTGTGCGGGCATCCCTGATCCGCGTAAGCGTAATTAATGGAGGGATGTCCGGCATCCGCTCTGCCACAGCAAGAGCACCTCGGCGATGTGCCACCGGATCGGTAAACGGCTCGGCGAGCCATCCCTACCGAATCAGGTGGCAGGGCGCATCGCCGAGGTGCCCGACTTGTTTTACCCATCCCGGTGTGCGGTCAGTCTATTTGCTTCATTCGGTTCCCACCGAACGAACCCTACGGGCTGCTCTTGCGAGCAGGCTGTGTCCGTGTTGCCCAACACTTCCATTCGCCCGCTCCCGGCGGACTCGGTTGTTCCAATTTCGTTTGTAACGAAATTGATGATCTGCACGCCCGTGCAGCTCACCCTTCGGGCTGACCTGCGGTCAGTCTATCTCGCCCGCTCCCGGCGGACTCGGTTGTTCCAATTTCGTTTGTAACGAAATTGTAACATGCAAAGTTTCCCGGATTTTGTAGAATCCGTGTTGTGAAACTTTTTTCATTATTAGCAATTGCGGCCTTGACGGCTTCGCCATTATTTTCAGCGGACATCCCGGCGATGGAGGCAAAAGCCCATCAGGGAGATGCCTCAACCCAATTCGACCTGGCGCGGGCCTACCTCAAGGGTGACATCGTGAACAGAGACCCCTTACGCGCTTTTGAGCTGATGACCGGCGCCGCAAACAAAGGCCATGCCGAAGCGATGGGCGGCGTCGGGTTTTTCTATGCCAATGGGATCGTCGTAAATAAGGATCTCGCGACAGCCGTCGAATGGTTCCGCAAAGGAGCCGAAAAAGGCGGCCCGAAATCGCAGCTCAATCTTGGCAAGCTGCTTGCCGAGGGCATTGGAATCAAAAAGAATGAGGAGGAAGGCCGGAAGTGGATCAAGGCATCCGCAGATCAGGGGCTGCCCGATGCGCTCTTCGCCCAAGGGAGTCTCTGTTACTTCGGCACGTATGGGCAGACCGTGGATTACGCGGCGGCGTATCCGTATTTGCTCAAGGCCGCGCAAATCGGCCATCCCGACGCGCAGAATCTCGTCGGAGTGATGCTCGAAGAAGGAAAAGGTGTGCAGGCAAATGAGGTGGAAGCCCTGGGTTGGTTTCGGAAGGCTGCCGAGCAGGGGGTTGCCAAGGGACAAATGAACGTTGGAAGGCTTTTGGGGCCGGAAAACTCCGACCAGGCCCGCCGCCTCGAATCACTGGCATGGCTCACTTTGGCTGCCGATCAAGGCGATGTGCCGGCTCAAAAACTTCTGCCCGAGCTTTCTCCGGAGGAGATGAGCAAGGTCAAGAAGCTTGCCTCCGATCTGAAAAATAACACCCTTCCCAAGACCTCAAAATAAGAGCAGCTCTCTTGGCGTGCGCGGCACTCAACCGATACGCTGGCATTTGATTTCTAGCGCTGATCACTTCGCGGCATCCAATGTCGCCTTCATGACGGCGGCGTTGTATGCCTCGTTGCCATAGAGGGCGCGAAATTGTTCATTCGCGAGATCGAGGGCCTGGTAATAACTGTCGCTGGCGGCGGCGGCCGTGATGCCCGGTTGGTTGACGGCGGCATTGACATTTTGCACAAAAGAATTCGCAAGTTGTTGCTGGGCGGCGGCGGCGGCGGGTGATTGGTTGCCTTGAGAAGGGAGGGCGGCGGCAGGAAAGGGAACACCGTGGTCAACCTCCAGCACGCCCGGATCGGCATTGGAAGCCGGGGCGTAGTATCCGCCTGGCGAAGTGCCCGCCGGGGGCGGTGTGCCAGTGGAGACATAGACCGAACGATCCGGCGACGGCGTCGATCCGGCGGCAACTGCCGGGCTGACTCCGGATTCCTGCAAGAAGTCAGCGGGAGTTGCAGGATTCGCGACAGGTTTTGCGGATAATGTCGGCTGGGAAGACGAAAGCGTCTGTTGAGGATTCTCGGCCGAGCCCGAATTTGCTGAAGAAGACATTCTGGTGCCCTCGCCGGACTCGTTATGGAACGATGTCATTCTTCCCGGGGCTTTGCCTTCCGGTGGGATCACGGCGGATTTGGCGTGCGCGGAGGAGGTCGGTTTTTTTTCCGACCCGCTTTCCATCAATATCTTCACGCCCCAGGCCGAGACCGCCAGAGCGAGAACACAGAACGTTGCAAGGATTTGGTTTTTCATAAATCAAAAGATTGGCTGAATAGTTTTTTATACCAAACACACAGCGGGACAGGGAAAACAAGTCGGGCACCCCGGCGATATGCCCCTCCCACCTGATCGGTAGGGATGGCCGCCGTCCGTCGATTCCTCCCGTTGCGGCGCCAAATTGGCATAAGCCGGATCAAAAGCAAACTGGCGCCAGGGTTGCTCCTGGCGCCAGCCGCATGGTTTCGTTATGTCTGAGTCGCCATTCCGTTGTTGACGGCAGACAGGTTGATTATTCCCGAATCAGTAACCGACCGTTCCGCCGTCAGTGCTACGACTTGCTTTCATGTCCGTTGTCTTAATGCCAGCAGTTCCAAGAGCAAGGTTGCCTTTGATGGCGTTGAACACGGCAATTTTGTCGGTGCCGCTGCCGGAGCCGGCAGTGATGCTGTTGTTGTAATACATGTTCTCATATCCCCAGGCGGTGTATAAACCGGAGGTGATCTTGTCCGTGTCCGCCTTTGAGAGTACGGCACTACCTGTTGTATCGGCAGCGAAATCGCTCAGCGTGACTCCATTGTAGCCAAGGATTTTGGCACCGGTGCCATTCCCGCCAGTGTCGCGAGCGATCTTCGCGTCGCTGAGAGAGATCCACGAGACCAGGTAGATGTTCGCAGCAGACTGCAACACTGTGGCGCCATCGGCGTCGTAGACATCAACCGCGGCGGTCGTTTTGGCAAGGTCGCCTTTCAGCGCGCTGCTGCTGTTGTATCCGCCATTGCCATCCTGATCCAAGCCCCAGATTGTCGAGGCATTGCTGGCACTCTGAGTAAAGCCGGCAGGAGTTGGCGTATTCACGCCGCCTGCGGGCACCTTCTGGATGATATTAATCACGGAGGACGTGGAGTTGGCGGACACAAACTGGTTCACCGCATTGGTGATTCCAAACCCGACTTCCGCCAGAAGGGTGGTGCGGGTTCCCGAACCATCGTTGCGCCCGACCATGTAGACGTTGTCGGTCTGGGTGGCATTGCCGGTGAACAGGCTCAACGGCTGGTAGCCTCCCTTCAGAAGCGCACGGAATTGCTGGCCCGTGATGTTTGTGAGCGGGCACCCCTTGTTGCCGAGCGGAGCGAACACGATCACCCCCGCCTGCGGCGAGGTCGGCTTCAGGGAATATGCAGCAAACGGCGTGGAAGCTTTCTTCACATCGGAGAAAGCAATGTCCGAGATGCTGTTAGAAAGTGCTGCGGCACCACCTGCGGTAGCACTATTAAGAGCATACTCAGTCCCGCCTGATGTGCTGAGGTTGCCACTAAGCAGGCTAGGCGGGTAGTAGGTTGGCGGCGCCGGATCCGTGCCTGACGGTACCACCAGCGCGCGAATGCCTTCCACCGAACCGGTGAAGCAGCACTGAATCGTGGTGTTACCGCTCACACCGGGGAAGTTGCCGATGAAGATGGCGCGGGTTGCCGCGTTGAAGGTGGAGAGACCGGCTTGATCATGGGCAAACTTGAAGGATTTACCGCTGGAGTTACCCAAGAGGTATTGGTTCCTGATGGAGTCCAAGGTTGCCGACCGGAACGCTGTGGCACCAGTGATGGTGACTGTGACGTCGGCCTGGGCCGACGCGATGAGTGCGAGTGCCAGAGCGGCACTGCCAAGGATGGATTGAATTTTCATATGTTTATTTGTTTTTGAATGGATTTGGGTTGATTTGAGTTTTCTGAGTTTTTTGTTAGATTTTGGAACTGAGCATTTTTTGGCGACGGCGCACCGCGACGAAGCCGATCACGACCGCGCTGAGGCCCATAAGGCCATAAGTGGAAGGTTCAGGGACAAACGAGACTTTGCCAGTGTTGGAGAGGGTCAGGGTTCCTTCGTAGGTTCCCGTGCCGACTGTATTTGCAGAACCAAAGCCGATCTGGCCAACGACGTCGTTCCTGGCTTCGATGCGATAGACATCGAGGGCCATTTGGACATTCGACACAGGCCCGAAGCTCGCCGCAAACAATCCCCCGGTGCTGACCTGCTGCACGCCGCCTGAAAAGACGCCGAAAGCCGTGTCCTGAACGGCAGGCGCCAGGAACGGGTTCTGGGCCGCGATGTTCGACGTGGTGGATCCTGCGGACGCTGCTACAACTACAGTCGCAGTAGCACCATTCTTGAACGGGGCAATCATGGTCTGGATACTGGTGGCAGCACCAGTCATGTCTGTGTTGTTGATCCCGCTGTAGCCGGTCGAGTTTAACTGGCCGACCGTTCCAACAGAATCGCGGCTCTGCCCCAAATAGAGTGTGCGACCCGGATCGAGATTGACCATTGTTTGGGCCGTGCTATTGCTGTACACACCGGCTACACCCATGTAGAGGTTTGTCGCTGTGGTCCAACTACCGAACGCGGAGTTCAACTGGGCGTTGATGTCAATAATGTCGAGGCTGATAACTCCCGGACCAGTTGCCGAACCACGATATATGGTGGCCGCACCGAGATCCACATAGACCGTTTTGGCGTTGCCTTCCTGCTGGAAGTAGAGCACCAGATCACCTGCTGCGTAATTTGCGTTGGCGGCATTCGCACCGGCCATCGAGATCGCGAGCGATCCGGCGGCAAGGGCCAATACACGCAACTTGGATTTGAATAGTTTCATGCGATTTTTATTTTTTCTTTTTTTGGTTTTGGTTTGTGTCGGCGGAGAAAACCCCTTCCCGCAAGAAATGTTCTCCTGCCAACGCCCCGACAAATCTCCCAAAACCGGATCGCTGGCCAGAGGAGTATTGTAACAATTCCGTTACATCTTTTCGGGAGGAAAGCGTCTCCGGGATTGGCATCTGCACGCCCGGCGAGATTGGCAAACTCCTCGCCGCCGTGAAGCCCGCCGGCCAGCCAAAGAACGTCATTCCCATCGAACAGGCCGCATGATCCCATTTTGACACCGAAACGGGTGGAATTCACGGACGGCTCGGCGAGCCATCCCTACCGATCAGGTGGGGCGCATCGCCGAGGTGCCCGACTTGTTTTACCCATCCCGGTGTGTGTTTGGCATGACATCCTCCCGGCGATGCACGTCATCACCAGAAAGCGACTGAACGACTTTGCAGCCGATCACCCGGACTGCAAGGCCAGTTTGGCGCAATGGTTCGCCGGGATGCGGGGCAGGACATTTTCCGACATTCAGGCCATCCGTGATTTCCAAGAAAACGGGCAGAAGCATGTCCGCTTTTTCCCCGCGAACTGAGCGCATGGGCTTTTCTGTCCGTGTCCCGCAACGCGCGGAAAAACCATTCATGGAAGCCGACGCGGAAAATTTCCTCCTTTCGCGAGGCTTCCGTCCATCGACCCCGGATTGAGGATTCACACGTTCAAACGCATCGGATCATCATCGCAAGACCCCGCGATATTGTGAGATCCTTTTCCTTGAAACGGTAGCCGCCGGACGCGACGGTCGTTCACGATTGATGAGATGAGGGCGGTTCTGAGCGTGGCGGGTGTTCGCCCCTTCGCTGAAATGGTTTGCCTGCAAGGAAGGCGGAGCCGGGTTAAAAATTTCTACGGCGTAAACTCTCTCTTTTTCAATTTCTGGGATTCCCTCCTCGCTTGAGTTTCCCGGTTTGAAACCGGAGAAATCAATTCCGCTTGTGGAATCCTCCAAGCGTTTCAAGCGTTTCGCCATGCATTCCAGCAGGCGGGTTGACATCGGGCGATTTTGCGGACGGGATAGAATGATCTGCGGGCATCGTTCCCGGCATGGAATTGCTGAGACGGGCGGGGGGATCGGAAAAAACTTAGGGGGGCGGAATCCCTATCGGTTCCGGGGTCGGAAAAATTATTGCAATAGTGGCTTTGCGAGTATCTGCGACGATGGGCGAACCGTGGCGGACGTGTTCCCATTCATGTTCCCATTTTAGGATTTATGTTTCACAACCAATTTTTATTCAATGGAATGGAGGCGAGGGGAGTCGAACCCCTGTCCTTCAAGCGATCACCACAGCCTTCTACATGCTTATACGGTCTTTATACTCAGGGCGAAGCTGCGAACCGTCACGCCACCCACCCCAGAGCGGCCACGAAATCGATTCATTCCCGGCCGCGGCCACCCCGGCTTGGAACTAGCCTGCTGTCGTCGCATCCCGGCTTAGCAGGCGTCTGCCGGGACACGTCGCGGTCAATTAAGCCGCGAGAGCGAGATCTTCGTAATCTGCATTTATTTTGTTTGATCCGATTTTTTACGAGGCCAACGAATCATCCTCGGCATGCGAACCGTGCTTCACACTTCAAGTCGAAACCAGTACGCCCCCAACACTGATCCCAGAATAATCGCGCTGGCGGAATAATCAAGGAGCAATCCCGCCTAAAATCCGCACGGGTTCTTGCGCGGCGGGGCCGGAAATTCAAATCTGTGAGCCATGGAAATTCCGGAGCCATCCGCGTTCCCTCTGTCTTGGAACGGCGAAACCCGGTTCGCACCGCAATAATTTTTCTTGTCTGCTGGCCGTGCATTTGACCACAGTTCCGCTTTCCCGCTTGCTTCGCGAGAGGGAGTCTTCCCACAAACAATCCCACCAATGAACTTAAAAATGACATCCCGTTCCGCCATTCTTGCCACCGTTGCCGCGTGCAGCCCGATGCTGAGCCACGCCACCAGCGCAGTCCCGGGAACCCAAGGCTCGGTAACCAGCTCCCGTTTTGGCAAGTTCGACGGCCAGCCGGTCACGCTCTACACGCTCCGCAACGGCAAGGGGGCCGAGGCGAAGATCACCAATTACGGGGGGATCGTCCTCTCGCTGAAAGTCCCTGATCGCAACGGGAAGTTCGACGACGTGGTTCTCGGCCACAACAAGCTCGACGGATACCTCATCCCGACGAACCCGTATTTCGGCGCGCTGATCGGGCGCTACGGCAACCGGATCGCCAACGGGAAATTCACGCTGGACGGCAAGACTTTCTCTCTCCCGAAAAACAACGGAAAAAACTCGCTCCACGGCGGCACGATCGGCTTCGACCGGGTGGTCTGGACCGGACGTGCGTTCGCCTCGAAAGACGGTCCCTCGGTCGAGTTGAAATACCGGAGCAAGGACGGCGAACAGGGCTATCCCGGCAACCTCGATGTCACCGCCGTCTACACGCTGACCAACAACAACGAGCTTCGCGTGAATTTCACCGCCACGACCGACAAGCCGACCGTGGTCAACCTCACCCAGCATTCCTACTTCAACCTCGCCGGCAAGGGCGATATCCTCGGCCATATCGTGCAGATCAAGGCCGACCGGTTCACTCCGGTCAACGCCGACCTCATCCCGACCGGCGAACTCCGCCCGGTGGCCGGAACGCCGTTCGATTTCCTCAAGCCGACAGCGATCGGTGCCCGGATCAACGCGCCCGACCAGCAGCTCAAGTTCGGCAAAGGCTACGATCACAACTTTGTCACCGCCAACGCACCCGGCAAGTTGAAGCTCCAGGCGAAAATCTATGAGCCGACAACCGGCCGCACGCTCGACGTGCTGAGCACCGAGCCGGGCGTCCAGTTCTACAGCGGAAACTTCCTCGACGGCACGATCATCGGCAAAGGCGGACGCCGCTACAACCTGCGGAACGGCTTCTGCTTCGAGCCCCAGCATTTCCCCGACTCTCCCAACGAGCCGAAGTTCCCTTCGACCGTCCTGCGTCCGGGCAAAACGTTCAAGAACTCGATCGTCTATCGCTTCGCCGTCAAAAAGTAGTCCGGACAGAAGGGCGTTTCTTCCCAACGGCTGAGCCGCGCCGGAATTTCCCTCGTGGGGGAGGCTTATAAAAAAGCGGCTATTCCATGATGCCGAGCGAGCGCAGGCGGCCTTTCTCGAGGGCGAAGATCTCGCGGCTGACCGGGAAGTTCGAGTCCAGATACCCGGAAATGATAAATTCCGAGAGGCGTTGGAATTGGGTGTCCTGTCGGCAAAAGACAAGAACCCGGAATCTGTTCGGCATCGCCACGAGAAGGTCGGGGCCGAGCGTCGACGCAAACTTCGCTCCGAACTCCGGAGCCAGCACGCAGGAGGCGGTGAGCGGATCGCCGGACTCGATCACCGCGTATTCGATGACCTTGTTTTTGTCGCGGACGAAACGGGGGGTGAGCCGCGCGAGAACGGCGGACGCGGTCTTGCGCGCCTCCTCTTCGATTTGCGCGAACGTCAGGTTCACGGATTTTTTCTCCTCGCGGGTGAGCGGCCGGATCTCCCCGTCGGTCACGCGCACAATGGCGAGGATCGTCCGATCGGATCCCGTGATCGCGCGTCGCATTTTGTAATTCATGAACGAGGGTTCGACCATCAGCGCCCATCGGGAATCGGCCGAAGCTTGGACGGCCGAGGCGAGCAGAAAAACACACAACGCGCGTTTGAGTTTTGCTCCGGCTCTGGTATGGGTGCGTGGTGATCGCATTTCTTGAAGGAATACTGGCCGAGTCGCTGCCCACGCAGATCGTCGTCAACGTCCACGGCGTGGGATATCAGGTGATGATTCCGGTTTCAAGTTTCGAACGTCTGCCGCAACCCGGAATGCCTGTAAAAATCCTGACCCATCTGACCGTCCGTGAGGACGCCCACGTGCTCTACGGGTTTTTCTCCGCCGCCGAGCGGGATTTGTTCCGGTTGCTCGTTCACCATGTGACCGGCGTCGGGCCGAAGATCGGGCTCGCGGTTCTGAGCGGCCTTCCGGTTGAGATGTTCAAAGCCGCCGTCGTGGCGGGCGATACGGCGGCCATTTCAAAAATCAGCGGCGTGGGAAAAAAGACCGCCGAGCGCATTGTGCTCGAGCTCAAAGACAAGGTGGGCGTGGCGGCCGAGTGGGAGGCTTCGAGCGCGAAAAATGCCCCCAGCGAATCCGACGCGCGCCTGCACGATGCCGTCCTCGCCCTCATCTCGCTCGGCTACAAACAGGTCGAAGCCCACAAGGCGATCCGGCGCGTGCTTGACGTCTCGGAGTCCGCCCCCACGGCGGAAGAATTGATCCGCCAGGCGCTGAAGATTCTTTCATGAATGCGGAGGCTTTGGATTCCGCGCGAGCCGTTCACGCGGCACTGCCCGAAGGCGGGCTTTTCCACGAAAAGGTGTGGAGGATTTCTCCGCGGCCGTTCGGCATCACCCCCGCCTTCCGGCAGGAACTCGACAAACTCGGATACCGCCTCCTGCTCTTTGTCCGCGCGTGCGACCAGCTCTACCGCCTCAGTGTCAAAGGCCGCCAACCCGCATGGGTCGCCGATCTGCTCGACCGGGGCAAACCGCCCGCGCTCGTCGATTTCCAGCGCCGGCACGGCATCGCCGGAGAGATCCCCCGGGTGATCCGGCCCGACCTGATCCTCACCGACGACGGGTTCACCATTGCGGAAATCGACAGCGTTCCCGGCGGCATCGGGCTCACGGCCTGGCTCAACCGCACCTACGCCGCCCTCGGCCATGACGTTCTCGGCGGGGCGGAGGGCCTGCTCGAAGGGTTTGCCCGGATCGTTCCCGGCGGCGATATCGTGGTCTCCGAAGAAGCCTCGACCTACCGGCCCGAAATGGAATGGCTCGCCCGTGAACTCAACGCCGGATTTCCCGAAGTCGGACACTGGCGCGTGCTCGATGCTTCCGTCCGCACGGATTGGCAAAAAACCATCTATCGCTTCTTCGAACTCTTCGACCTCGACAACGTTCCCGGCGCACCGGAGCTCATGGACGCGGTGCGCGAAAAGCGGACGACGGTGACCCCTCCCTTCAAGCCCGCTCTCGAAGAAAAACTTTGGTTCGCGCTTTTCTGGCTCAAGCCGCTGGAAGACTTCTGGCGCCGCGAGCTCGGCGAACGCGCCCACCTCGCCCTGCAACGGTGCATCCCCTACACCTGGCTTGTCGATCCGGAGCCGCTCCCCCGCCATGCGGTGCTGCCCCGGCTGGAAACCCACTCCTGGAACGAAGTGGCCGGATTCAGCCAGAAGAAACGCAATTTCATCCTCAAGATCAGCGGGTTCTCCGAAACCGCCTGGGGCTCGCGTGGCGTGGTCGTCGCCGCCGATCTTCCCCAGCGCGAATGGAAGGCCGAATTGGATCGCGCCCTTGCGGATTTTCCCAATCGTCCGCACATCCTGCAGACATTCCACCCCGGTCGCCTCGTCGAGGAAAATTACTGGCTCCCGGGCAGCGAAAGTCTGCAATCCATGCGCGGACGGGTGCGCCTCTGTCCGTATTATTTTTCCGCAAACAACGCGATCACCTGCGGCGGCGCGCTCGCCACGATCTGCCCGGACGACAAAAAGCTCCTTCACGGAATGCGCGACGCGATCCTGGCTCCGACCGGAGTTGCCGAACCCGCTCCCTGATCCCACCGGGCGGAATTATCGAACGGGGCAGAAAAGCCTTGGCACCTCGGGCGGGGCGGTTTTGCACGGCTTGTTTCCAAGAGGAAGTCTCAGACAAATCGGTGCGCCGTTTCGTCCGGATCAAGGAGGGCGTTTTTTTTCAAAAGGTGGCGGAAGCGGGTCATGGCTTGCTTTTCCGGGCTGCCGAGGGTGTGGCGGATGTGGCGGGTGAGATAGGCGAGCGCGGCGGCGGGATCGGCTTCCCGGGCCGCAATTTCCCCGCGGTGCGCGATCCCGTTTGCGGCCACATCGCGGAGGGCGGCGGCGACCCGGAAGGAGAGACCCGGGCGGAGAACCCAGACGGCAAAAACAAACGGGAGTCCGATCCACTCGTGCCAGGCTTGGCCGAGGTCGAGGAGGCGCCAGCCGGAAGGACGATGGCTTTGAAAGGCGAGTGCGGGATCGCCGATGATCAGGCGGGCGGAATGCGGGTTGTCGGTTTCCGAGACAAGCCGGGGCGCGAGGCGGAAGCGTTCCGCCAGAAGAATGCGGAGGAGGTTTGCCGAGGTGCGCGACGCGGGGTCGAGCACGATTTCCGCGACATCTTCCAACGGATCGCGGTGGGCCAGGATCACGCTGCGGACGGCCCCAAGACAGGAGATGGAAACGCCGTCCACAATCGCGGCCTCCGGTTGGCGGAAGGCTTCGAAGACCGGCAGCAGCGCGACATCGTAGTCGCCCCCGGCAAAGCGATCCGCGAGCAATGCGGGCACCTCGAAGGTGACGTGCTCTTCGATGCCCCGGACAAGCGGGCGCGCGTTGAGGTAGGGCACGCAGCCGATGCGCAGGCCGTTGAGAACGCGATCCGGCATCAGGCGGCCGGTTCGTCGGGGCCGACGGGCTTTGGGGCGATCCGGTTATAGAAGCTGTCCCGCTGCATCGGAACCCGTCCCGCTTCGCGGATGGCCTTTTCAAGAGTCTGAATCGTCTGTTCCTGCGGGGTGATGGCTCCGGCCATGTGGAAGATTTTTTCTTCGAAGATCGTGCCGTGGAGGTCATCGACACCGAAGCTGAGCGAGAGCCGGGCGATCGGGAGTCCGAGGCTGACCCAGTAGCCGGTGATGTGCGGAATGTTGTCGAGGTAGATCCGGCTGATGGCGAGGTTGCGGAGTTCCTCGAAGGCGGTGGCGTGCGGGATCCCCCGGAGGATCGGGCGGGCACCGTCGGGCTCGAAAGCAAACGGGACAAACCCCGTGAAGCCTCCGGTTTCATCCTGCAATTCCCGCAGGCGGCGGAGGTGATCCACGCGATGGGCGGCGGTTTCGATGTGGCCGTGGAGCATCGTGCAGGTGCTGTTGCCGCCCATGCGGTGCCATGTCCGGTGGACTTCCGCCCACTCTTCGGCGGTTTCCTTGCCCTTGCAGATTTGATCGCGGATTTCCCGGGCGAAGATTTCCGCGCCGCCACCGGTGATCGCGCCGAGTCCGTTTTCGCGGAGGAGCTCGAGCGTCTCGCCGAGGGGCAGCTTGAAGATCCGATCGGCGAGATGCCGGATCTCGACGGCCGTGAACGCCTTGATCACCAGGTTCGGATCGAGAGCCTTGAGCTGGCGCAGAAGGTCGAGATACCACTCTCCCGGCAGTGTCGGATGGAGTCCGCCGACCATGTGAATTTCGGTAATCCCCATCTGGAGCCCGTCGCGGACGGTCTGGAGGATTTCCGGGATCGCCAACTCAAACGCGTGGCTCTCGCGTTTCTTGGCCCCGAAGGCGCAAAACTGGCAGGAGAGCAGGCAGATGTTCGAGTAGTTGATGTAGCGGTTGTGGATGTAGGTCGCGACGTTGCCGTTGAGGCGCTCGCGAACCACGCTCGCGATTGCGCCGATCCCGTTGAGATCCCGGCTGGCGTAGAGCGCGAGGGCCTCGGCGTCGGATATCCGCCCGCCGGCCGCAACCGTTTCGGCAACCGGCAGCAATTCGGGGGCGAGAAGGCGGAGATTCAGTGGCATGTCTTGATAACCCATCCCAAATTTCGGCCGGGGTGGGCAAGCCGGATTCGCGGGCGTTTTGTTTCCGGAGTCGCCGGGTCACCGCGGGATTGACAAGAAGGGAACCCTGCGCGAGTGATAGCCCTGTTTGAACGAGTCGTCCCAGTTCCTGAAGCGCTGGCTGCCTGTTGTGATCTGGGGCGGCATGATTCTCTATGTCTCGACGGGAGTCGGCTCGGGACTTCATACCGCGAGCCTGTTCCGCGCGATCTTCGCCTGGTTCCATTCCGGCTCCTTCCCGCACGAAGGATCACTCAACGAGACCAACTTTATTATCCGCAAGTGCGCCCATGCCATCCAGTTCGTCATTTACGCCCTCCTGGTCTGGCGAGCTTTGAGCCTGCCGCCGGCCCTGGAAACTTTGCCTCTCCGGATCGCGGGTTGGGCGTTGGGATCCGCAACGGTTCTTGCTTTTGCGAGCGAGGGGATCCAGTTCTTCATCCCGTCGCGGACTCCGCTTTTTACGGACGTGCTCCTTGATGTCTCCGGCGCGGCGCTGGGGATTTTGGTTCTGCTGGCACTGCATTTGGTTTTGGGGGGCAGGCGCTCATCCCGTCCCGCGCGTTCCGACGCCCTCTGCGTGGATCCGTCCTCGAACTAAAAAATTGATGCCCGTGCCGGCGGGGTGGAAAATTTTTCTTTCGCGGGCTGGCAAATGCGGATTCCGGTGTGTTTAGTGGGCCTGCGATGATTGAACGTTACAGTTTGCCGGAAATGCGGTCTGTCTGGACCGAACAAAGAAAGCTCGAGATCTGGCTCGAGATCGAAACCCTCGCCTGCGAGGCCATGGCCGGGCTCGGAACCATCCCGCACGAGGATGCGGCCGAGATCCGGGCGAAGGGCGCGTTTGACATCGGGAATGTGCGCGAAATCGAAAAGCGCACGAACCACGATGTGATCGCGTTTCTCGAAGACGTCGCCTCGCGTGTCGGGCCCGCCGCCCGCTGGATCCACCAGGGACTCACGTCTTCAGACCTTCTCGACACGACCCTCGCGGTCCAGATGATCGAGTCCTGCTCGATTCTGGAAAAGGATCTCCGCGCCCTGCGCGAGGCGGTTGCCGTGCGGGCGATCGAGCACAAGTTCACCCCGATGATCGGCCGCAGCCACGGGATCCATGCGGAGCCGATCACCTTCGGACTCAAGCTCGCCCTCATGTATGACGAGTTTTCGCGCGCCTTGGAGCGGCTTGGGCAAACCCGCGAACGCATCCGCGTGGGCAAGATCAGCGGGGCCGTCGGCACGCACGCCCACCTGGATCCGCGCGTCGAGAAAAGCGTTTGCGAACGGCTCGGGCTGAAGCCTGCGGCCCTCTCGACCCAGATCCTCCAGCGCGACCGCCATGCGGAATTCCTGACGACGCTCGCGCTCATCGCTTCCAGCATCGACCGCTGGGCGACCGAGTTCCGCCACCTCCAGCGCACCGAGGTTCTCGAAGTGGAGGAATATTTCAGCGCGGGGCAGAAGGGAAGCTCCGCCATGCCGCACAAGCGGAATCCGATCACCGGCGAGCGGCTCAGCGGCCTCGCCCGCGTGATCCGGGGCAATGCCATGGCCGCCCTCGAGAATGTCGCCCTCTGGCACGAACGCGACATCAGCCACAGCTCGGCCGAGCGGATCATCCTGCCCGACAGTTGCACGCTGGTCGATTATATGCTCGTGACCCTCACCAAGCTGGTTTCCCGGCTCCTGGTTTATCCGGAAAACATGAAACGCAACATGGAGATCACCGGCGGGCTCTACGCCAGCCAGTCCGCTCTCCTCATGCTGACCGAGCGCGGGCTCGATCGCAAAGACGCCTACGAGGCCGTGCAGCGGGCCGCCATGAAAACCTGGAAAGAAGGCGGCGGGCTCGCCAAAAATCTTTCGGAAGAGCCGACGGTCGCCGCGCATCTTTCCGCCGCGGACATCCGGCACGCCTGCGAGCCCGGGCGCCACTTCCGCTTCGTCGAAGACAAATTCCGCGCGGTCGGGATCGTCGGATAGACTCCGCGCCGGACGCGCGCAATGGTTTTTGAATTTCGAAGGCCATCGGACGGAGGCGGCGGGCGGAGCACGGAAAGCCGGCCGGCTTCGCCCTCAAAAAAACCGGGTTCCCGGTGGTTGATCTGCCGGGGATTCTTTGAAAGAATGCCGGAACCTCTATGAACAAACCACGCCTGAGTATTTGGGCCATCTGGAATATGAGCTTCGGGTTCCTGGGAATCCAATTCGGGTGGGGCCTCCAGATGGCGAACATGAGTTCGATCTACCAATACCTTGGGGCGAAACCCGAGGAGTTGGCCTTGCTCTGGCTCGCCGCGCCTCTCACGGGGCTGATCCTCCAGCCGATCATCGGCTACTGCAGCGACCGCACCTGGAACCCGCTCGGCCGCCGGAGGCCGTATTTTCTGGCCGGGGCGGTGTGCGCTTCCGCGGCGTTGATCCTGATGCCGAATGCCTCGGCTCTCTGGATGGCGGTCGGGCTGCTTTGGATTCTCGATGCCTCGGTGAATTTGAGCATGGAGCCGTTCCGGGCCTTCGTTGCCGACAAGCTGCCCGAGGAACAGCACGCCGACGGCTTTGCCATGCAGAGCGTGCTCATCGGCTTCGGGGCGGTGGTCTCCTCGTCGCTCCCCTGGATGCTGATGAACTGGTGCGGGATGAGCTTCGAGGGCGGCACGGGGGCGGCCATTCCCGCGGCCGTGAAGCTCGCGTTTTACATCGGTGCCGGAGTCTTCCTGTTGGCCGTTCTTTACACGATCCTGACAACTCCGGAATACCCGCCGGAGGACATGGCCGCCTTCCGCCGCCACAATGCCGAGACCGCCGGGATCCTCAACGGATTCAAGGAAATTTATGCGGGAATTCGCACGATGCCGCGGACGATGAAACAGCTTGCCGCCTCGCTCCCGCCCGAACGAACCGGGTTCTACATGGGTGTCTTCAATTTTTTCATCGTGATCCCGCAGATCATCATGTCGGTTTTTCTCGGCGGGTGGCTCGTGAAATGGGGTGGAGGGAACCCGCTCGCCCCCGTGCTGGTGGGCGGGCTTGCGATGATCGTGGCGGCCGTGGCAACGCGGTTTGTCGATGATCCCGAACATGCGGAACCCACGCCGTGAACGCGTCGAAGGATCTTCGTGCCGTGCGCGCACCGTCCCCGTCGGACCGGGATGCCGCGTTTGATTCCGCCCGGGTTGTCCGGCCCGGCCGGGAAGGGAGAACGCTGTGCTTTTGAATGAAGAACAGATCGAGCTGCTCACGGGCGATTTGGATTACATCCTCGGCCGGACGGCGTGCAATACCATCCAGTTGACCAAGGGCCAGGTCACGAATGCCATCGCCCGCGATGCGGATGTTCTGATCGACCTCGTCCAGGGCATGGCCCCCGCGGACGCGCGCTGGCTCAGCCTTCCGATGGATGTCGTCACCTCCCTGATCGCCCGCCGCTCCCGCGGGCTTCCCGGCACCGGCCCCGGCGACGGCACGGCCCCGCTGCCCGCGTTGTGATGGACCCGCTCCCCGAATATCCAAACCGGCGGCCCTTGGGAAAAAAATCTTCCCAACCTATTCGCTTGGATCAAACGCACGGAACATGTATTTTGGATCCCCGACATGCCAGTTCGTTCGACGCTTAAAATTTCCCGTTGGTTTGGTGCGCTGCTCTGGGGCAACTCGGTCGCCCTTTCCTGGATGTGGGGGCTCGGGCTGTTTTTTTCCGTGCAGTTCACAACCCAGTTCGGCCTGGTCGGGCTGCTGACCTTTGCGATCCCGAACTTTCTCGGACTGCTCACGTTCGGGCTGGTCACCCACCATCTGGCGCGCAGACAGAGCGGCTCGGAGTCGCTGGCCCAATTTTTCACGACGTGGTCGCGGCCGTTCCGTCTGGTCTTCTTTCTTTACCAGGTCCTGGCGATCACGCTGACGATTTTTGCATTCCTGCGGTATGCTTGGCAGCCGCTGGGCTTCGAGCCCTGGCTTCTCTATCTGCCGCTGACCCTGCTCGTCGTGCTCGCGGCGGCGATTTTGTTCGGCGAGGAATTTGACATCAAGCGGATCAAATTCAGCCACGGCGTGATGTTCCTGATCATGGCGCCGGCGGTGGTCTTCCTCATCGTGCAGGCGGCTTCGCGCGGGACCGGCCAGCTTGACTTCCCGAAGCTGCCGACAAACGACTGGAATTACTGGGGCTACGCGGTTCCGATCATGATCGGCTTCCTGGTCGGACCGTGGCTCGACCTCCAGCAGTGGCAGCGCGCGATCCAGATGCACCGCGAGCGGGTGTCGATCGCGGCCGGATACTGGGTCGGCTCGACCCAGTTTTTCCTGATGCTTCTTTTCCACGGCCTGCTGACCCTCTGGGCGCTCAACTGGGGTGCCGCGGAGTACATCCGCAAGGGGATCACCGGGCATCCCTACGGACAGGAAGTTCTTGTCCGGATGTTCTTCACAAATTCCCCGTGGACCTTCGGGGCCTACGCGATTTTTCTGGCCCTTTGTGTGCTCTCGACGCTCGACAGCGGCTATATCGCGCTGCGGTGGTTCCTGCAATCGAATGCCAGCACGAGCAACCATCCGATCTTCTCGCTCATCCCGACGCGGCTGCTGACCTCGCCGATCCCGATCTTCATTTTTTCCGGTCTCTTCGCGATGGCCGCCGCGATCCTCCAGCTCGAGCTGGAATTTTTCATGATCTTCTACGCGACATTTTTTGTCGGGTATTCGATGCTGGCGATCGTCCGCTGCTTCCTCGTGAGCCGTGCGAACGCGATCCCGCAGGTGAAGATGTTCTGCATCGGGAGCCTGGCGGTGGTCATTTTTTCCTACGGGTATTTCCTGCGGTCGCCGTTGTTTCAGATCATCGGGTCGCTTTTGCCGCTCGGCTACGTGCTCTGGCTGCTGCTCAAGCCGAGTTCCTCCGAGGAATTTCTTGGCGACACCGAGGAACTTGACGCGCAGGTTTCGGAGAATGCCGCCAGCGCGGGAGCGGTGATGGGCCCGGCGCGCATCGCGGCGCCGCTCACCGCCCTTCTGGATCCGGATGCCATCCAGCACAGTCTGGGCGGGCACTTCGAGGGCAAGTGGTTTGTTCACTCGCTCATTGCGACCTACGCGGACACGAACTCGGTGGGCAACGTCTATTTCGGAATGTATGCGATGTGGGTCGGCAAGACGCGGGAACTTTTTTTCAACCGCGTGATGCCGAAGTTCAATCTGAAGAACACGCCGTTCTATATTCTCACCCGGTCGTTCGAGCACAAATTTGTCCATGAGACGCGGGAGTTTGAAACCGTGACCGTGCGGATCCGCGTGGCCAGTTACAACCGGAAATTTGCGACGCTCGAGCATGAGATCCACGACTCGACCGGGCAGTTGCTTGGCCGGGGCAAGCAGACACTGCTCTTCGTTTCCTCGACCGACTACAAGATGCTCGATATCCCGCCGGATGTTTATTCGGCGTTCATCGCCCACACGTGAGTATTTCCGGGAGAGCGACCTTTGCCGTGGCAGCCCTGGTTCTCGCCGTGCTTGCGGGATGCGAAAAGCCGGTTCCTCCCGCGCCGCCGCCCCCGCCGGTTCCGACGCCAAGCCCCACTCCCGCGCCGACCCCGACGCCGGTTCCCTCGATTCCGCGCAAACCGCTGCCCACGGCCAAACTGTTCAACGGTCTCTCCCTGGATGCCAGGGTTGTTTCGGAAAAAAGCAGCCTCCCGGCCTCCCAGGAACGCACCGACGCGGAGGCCTACAAAGTCGAGGTCACCGTGCGGTTCCGCCTGCCGCGCGCCGCCGCATCGGTTGAGGATTTTTCGAAGAACGATCCGACGCTGCCGGGTGTCTTCAAGGATTTTCCCTCCCTGTTGTCCGCATCGAAAGTCTCTCCGTTTTTCGAGCGGCTCTATGCGCTGAAGGTTCATCAGGTTCACCAGGAAATCGGGCGGCTCGACGTGATCCTTTCCCGGCACAATTTTTTCGACTGCGAGACAATTTTGGAATGCAGGAACCCCGCGACCGGTCGCCGCGCACTGCTCACCATTGCCGACATGGACGTGAATGTGGACGGCTCGGACGGAGACCGGAACGTTCCCGTGAATGGCTCGCCGCAGTTCTTTCTCCCGCAAACGAGTTACCGGTGGCCGAAGCAGACCGCCCGCGTGAACCCGTTTGTCGCCGTCGAGGAAAAGAGGCTCGGCGCGATGAAGGAAGAACTGGCCGCCGGCAAACCGGTCGCCGCGCGGGCTCTCGATTTGCGCGAGGGGATTGATCTTGCGAAGCGCCGGATTTTCGACCTCCAGAAATGGAGTTTCCTCATCGCCGAGGTCGATCCGTTTATCGTGCTGCCGGGGTTCATGATGCGCGACAAGGGCAATCCTTTTTCTCCCGGGACTGGCGACTTCGCCCTCGTGCTCTTCGGAGGCAAGGCCTATCCCGCCGTCGTCGGAGATGCCGGTCCCTCGCTCAAAATCGGCGAGGCCTCGCTCCGTCTGTGCCTTGAGATCAATGCCCGCGCCACCTCCATGATCCGGCCCGTCAGCGATCTCAGGGTGACGTATCTCGTTTTTCCGGGAACCGCCGACGAAAAGCCCCTGCCGCCCGACCTCGCCCGCTGGCGTGCGCGCTGCGAGCAATACGCCAATGAAATCGGCGGGCTCAATGTCGCAATCCATTCCTGGCCGGATATTGTCAAACCCTGGCCGACACCGACTCCCGCACCAACTCCGGAACCAACCCCGGAACCCGCGCCGGAAGGATTGCCAACCCCGGCTCCCTCCCCGATGTCGGCCCCGCCCGATCCCGCCGACAAGTCTCCGGCACCGGGAAACTGACGTTCGTCCCATGATGCCCCGCCGTTCGTCGTCCTCCCGCAGGCTTCCTGTTATCACGGGAATGGGATGTGTGAGCCCGCTGGGTTGCGATGCCGCGACAACCCGCGCGGCATTGCTCGACGGGTTCGACGGAGTGTCCCCCGTGCGGCTTTTTGCGACGGATGTGTTCCAGGCAAAGACGGCAGGCCAGGTTCCGGAAGTTTTTCAGGAGTTGACCGTGGCCATCCGCCCGGTGTCCGGGTCGTGGCCCCGTGCGGCAAAGTTCGTCCTGATCGCGGTGAACGAGGCGCTGGCGGCGCGTCCCGGGTTCCGTCCGGATGTCGTGGTGGCCGGCACGACGAGCGGAGGGATGGACTACGGCGAAGAGTTCTTCCGGGGGTTCCAGCGTGGCATGAGCGCGCGGGACGCCCGCCGGTGCGTGCGCGGATACCTGCCGCACCAGCCGGTGTTCGAGGCGCTTGAGCATCTGGGTTGGGATGCTCCGGTGCGCGTGATCTCCAATGCCTGCGCTTCCGGCACGAACGCGCTCGCCTGGGCGGCCGGTCTTGTCCGCAACGGTCAGGCCCGCCGGGTTCTCGCGGTTGGATTCGACGCTTTGTCCGAGATGGTCTTCGCGGGATTCGATGCCCTGCGCGCCGCGACGCCGGAGGTGTGCCGTCCGTTCGACTCCGCCCGGAGCGGGCTTTCGCTCGGCGAGGGTGCCGCCGCCTTTTTGATAGAAGAAGCACATCCCGGGACGCGACCGCTCGCCGCCATTGCGGGCTACGGGTTTGCAAACGACAATCACCACCTCACCCAACCCGAGCCCGAAGGTGCCGGCCCGCGTCTCTCGATGCGGCGTGCGCTCGATGATGCGGGCTGGAATCCGGCGGATGTGGACTACATCAACGCGCATGGAACCGGCACCCTGTTCAACGATGCAAGCGAAGCGGCAGCCATCCGCGCGGTTTGCCCGAAGGCTCCCGTCAGCAGCACCAAAGGAATGACCGGGCATGCGCTTGGGGCCGCTGGAGCGATTGAAGCCGCCTATTGCCTCCACGCCCTGCACGGGGAATTCCTCCCGCCCAATCTCCATTTGCGCGAGACCGATTCCGGGCTCGACATCATCGCCAACCACGCCCACCGTCTTGCGCCCCGCCGGGTGCTGTCGAACTCGTTCGGCTTTGGCGGCGCGAACGCCACCATCGCACTGGAAAAATGCGACCCCTGATGGATTCCCCGACAACAAACAGCGTTCTGTCTGTGCGGGGCGTCGGCTGGGTTACCGCGCTCGGACGCGATCCGCAGGCGGTCTGGCGGCGGATTCTTGCCGGGGAGCGGCCGGTGGCGGGAGTGTTGCCGGGACTCTTTGGAAGAGCCGATGCGCCGATCTATGCCGTCCCCTTGCCGGGGGAAGCCGGGTTTGCCCGGCTGCGCCGCTCGAGCGCGATCTCCCATTTTGCAAACGCGGCGGCGGCCGACGCCATGCAACAAGCCGCCCCGGAGCCTTGCGAGCGGATGGCGTTGATAGCGGCCTCATCAAACGGAGCGGTCATTTACACGCGGAAATTCTATGCCGGGGTGCTTGATCGGGGCTCGGGGAGTCCTCTTCTTTTTCCCGAGACCGTCTATAATGCGCCGACCAGCCATGTCGCCGCGCGTTTCGGGATTGATGGAACCGCGTTGACTTTTGTGGGTGACGCCACCGCCGGGGCCGACGCGTTGCTTGCCGCATCGGAAATGATCGCCTCGGGCGATGCGGATCGCTGTCTGATCGTTGCGGCCGAGGAGGCCGACTGGCTGGTGTGCGAAGCCGCGCGCCGATGGGGCCTGGCCGCGCCAGGCGGGGAGATGACGATCTCGGAAGGCGCGGCGGCTCTTGTGGTCGGCCCGCCCGGCGGGAAATTTCCGCAGATTGCGACCGTGCATGGCGGATTGAGCTACAGCCGCCCGGCTCCCTTGCAGGCCGGGCTCCGGCGCATTCTTCAGGATTTGAGCGCAAAGGGCCCCGCAGACCTCGTGATCCTTTCGGCATCGGGGTCGCGCCTGGATCGTGAGGAATCCGACGCCGTCGAAACGATCCTGCCGGGCATTCCCCGCATTGCCCCAAAAAAATGCCTTGGCGAGGCGTTTTCCGCCTCCACCCTTGCCCAAGCCGTTTGCGCCGTCCTCGCGGTTGATGACGCCAGCGCAACCCGCGTCGCCGTCCCCGTGGTCGGCTGGAGCGGACAGCTCGGAGGGTTTGTTGTCAGCGGCGGCTCCGGAGAGGAACCGTTCGCGGAGTCCTCCCGATTGTAAAGTGCCGCGCCGTCGCGCGCGCTTGCTTTCGGACGCTTTCCAAGGATACTTCCGAAAAACCACTCCTTTCCGCACATCCGGGATTGCAAGCGGCCTTGGCTTATTTGTATTATTTTTTCTAATGCCAACACAAAAGCAGGATCCTCCCGTCGCAAAGTCCGACTACATCAAGGCCTACCGCGTGATGTTGCTGGCCCGCGTGCTCGAGGAGAAACTGGCGAGCCTCTACCGGGGCGGGATGATCAAGGGCGGGGTTTTTCTGGGCCGCGGACAGGAGGCGCTGAGCGTCTCCGTGGCACTGCAACTGCGCAAGGGGGACATCTATGCGCCGCTGATCCGCGATCAGGCGGGACGGATGGCCTTTGGCGACACGGTGCTGGACACGCTCCGCACCTATCTGGGTTCGCAACTCGGCCCGATGCGCGGACGCGACGGCAACATCCATCGCGGGCGTCCGCGCGAAGGCTACTACGCCATGATCAGCCACCTGGGTGCGATGATCCCGGTGGTCGCGGGCGCCCTGCTCGCACGACGGTTGAAAGGGGAAACCGGGATCGTCGGCGCAACCTGCATTGGCGATGGCGGTACGTCCACCGGGGCATTCCACGAAGGGCTCAACGCCGCGGCTGTCGAAAAACTTCCGCTGGTTCTCGTCGTCGCAAACAACCAATACGCCTACTCGACACCAAATTCCCGCCAGTTCGCCTGCCATGATCTGGTGGACAAGGCCGCGGGCTACGGGGTCGCCGGACACAAGGCCGACGGCACCGATCTTGCGGATTGTCTCAAAACCCTCCGCAAAGCCGTCCGGGCCGCGCGCGCCGGTGGCGGGCCGCAATTGGTGGTCGGCGATCTCCTGCGCCTGGTCGGGCACGGGGAACACGATGACGGGAGCTACGTGGATCCCGCGTTCAAGACCGCGCATGTCGGCGGCGACTGCGTTCTTCTGGCGGAAAAATTTCTCATCGCACAGGGCTGGGCCACGGAATCCGAATGTGCCAAGTGGCGCCGCGAGGCCGAGGAAGAGGTGAATACGACGGTGGACAAAGTCCGCCGCGAACCTTCGCCGACCGCGGAAGAGGACGACTGGGCCGCCTTTTCCAACCCCGAATTTGCCGAAATTTACGCCGGAGCATGAGTACGATTACCTACCTCGAAGCGATCCGCGCCGCACAGGAAAAAGCCCTTGCCGACGATCCCCGGGTTTTTCTCTACGGGCAGGATGTCGGAAAATTCGGCGGCGCGTTCAAGGCCACAAAAAACCTGGCCAAGGCCTTTCCCGGGCGCGTGTTTGACGCCCCGCTGAGCGAGGACGCGATCATTGGCATGGCCGTCGGGGCCGCGATCGAAGGGATGCGCCCGATTGTCGAAATGCAGTTCGCCGATTTTTCCACCTGCGGGTTCAACCAGATCGTCAACCACGCGGCGACGCTCTACTACCGCACCGGAGTGCCGTGCCCGATTGTCGTGCGTCTGCCCTCCGGCGGAACGTCCGGCGGCGGACCGTTCCACAGCCAGAGCATGGAAGCACTCTATGCGCACTATCCGGGCCTGGTCGTCATGACGCCGGCGACGGTGGAAGACGCCTACAGCATGTTGCTTGATGCCGTGGCACTTGATGATCCGGTCATCTTCTGCGAGCACAAATTTCTCTATTACCACCTGAAGGCCGGGGCACTCCCGGACACCGCGCTGCCCGTCGGCAAGGCCCGCCTTGCCCGTCCCGGTCGCGACGCCACGATCGTCACGCACGGGGCCATGCTCCACGAGGCGCTGGCCGCCGCAACCCAACTCGCCGAAGACGGCTACGAGATCGAGGTCGTGGATCTCCGCACGGTGAAGCCGCTGGATACCGATACGATTTTGGCATCGGTGGCGCGCACCGGCCGCCTGCTCTGCGTGAGCGAAGAGTGGCCGTGGGGAGGGGTTTCCGCCGAGGTGATCGCCCGCGTGTCCTCCGAGGGATTCGGCCTGCTCGACGCCGCCCCCCGGCGGCTCAACGCCAAGGACACTCCCGTTCCCTACCATCCGGATCTCTGGTCGGTTCACCGCCCGACCGCCTCCGCCGTTGCCGACGCGGCCCGCCGACTGTTAACCATCTAAACTGCCATGGCTCTTGTTCCCATTCACATGCCCCAACTCGGCGAATCGATTGCCGAGGCCACCATCGTCCGGATCCTTTTCAAGGAAGGCGATCCTGTCCAAGCCGACTCCGATCTCATCGAAGTGGAGACGAACAAGGCGGTCATGGGAGTGACCTCCCCCTGCTCCGGCACGCTGGGACAAGTTCTGGCCGAGACCGGAACGAGCTATCCGGTCGGCACCGTGCTCGGCTACATCGAGGTGAGTGCCGAAGATGCCAGACGGCTCGGGATCGATGAGGAGGAGCCGCAAAAATCCAAATCGAAAAAGCCGGAGAGGAAGCGCGTGGAGAAACCCGCCGCTCCCGAGCCGGTCGAACCGACGGTGAAGGGCGGGCTTCCCGTTCCGGCCCATGCGGGGGGGGCAAGCTATCTTTCGCCGCGGATGAAGGCCCGCATGGCGGAGTTCGGGCTTCGCGCAGCGGATTTGTCGGGCATTCCCGGAAGCGGGGCCGGCGGGCGCGTGACGATCGAGGATCTCGAGCGCTTCATGGCCGGCATCGAACGCAACAAGACGACCCCCGCCTCGCCGATGCGCAAGGCGGTCGCCGATGCCATGATCCGCAGTTGGTCGCGGCCGCTCGCAACCGTCGTGCGGCCGATCCTGCTCGACCCTCTCCTCGCGCACCGCAAAAAGCATCCGGCGAAACCCGGGCCGGCTCTCTATGCGCTGCGCGCGCTCGCCATTGCTCTGGGAGAAAATCTGGCCTGTGCCGGACGGCTGATCGGCGAACGCATCGTGCATCCGCCTTCCGTGGACATCGGCTTTGCCGTCGAGGCCGAGGATGGGGTGATGGTTCCCGTGATCCGGAATGCCGACCAATTTCCCCTCGACGACCTGGTGCCCCGCTACAACCGTCTCGTCGAACTCGCGCGACAACGCCGCTTGCCCGCAGCGGATACCGGCGGGTCGATCGCTACCGTGACAAACTACGGCACGTTCGGGCTGACCATTGCCACGCCGATCCCGTTGCCCGAGCAAAGCCTTCTCATCGGCATGGGCGTCGGGCAAACCGTGCCTTTCTGGAATCCGGCCATCGGGGAGTTCATCCCGGTCATCGAGGCCCAGTTCACGCTGAGCTTCGACCATCGCGTGCTGGATGGCGGCGCCGCCGGCCGTCTTCTCAAGCGCGTCGCCGAACTCCTGGAGGATCCCTCGCAGCTTTGATCCTTCCCGCTGATGACGGACAGGATGGGATGGCTTTTTAAAAATTTGCATTCGGCGCGGACGGTTCTGCCAAGCTTGCCTGTCGGCGGCAAACCCGTTAGAACGAGCGCCTGATGCGTTCACTGATTCTTTGTTTCTGCGTTCTGCTCGTTGCGGGCACCTGTGCCCTTCGCGCCGATGAAACTGTCCAGGCCGCGCAGGCGCGCCTGTCCAAACTCGGTTTCTATAAAGGGGTGACCGACGGACAAATGGGAAGCCGGACAAGCGCGGCGATCCGACGGTTCCAGATCGCGCAGAACCTCAAGGTAACGGGCGAACTGAATCGTCAGACAATCGAACGCCTCGGCCTTTCCGGCAGCGCTCCCGCTCCCGCCTATGTTGCCCTTGCCGATATTTTCAGGGGCGGGCCTTATCTTTCCGTGGGGCCGGAGAGACAGGTCGCGGTCGTCCGTCAGGCCCAGAAAAATCTGAAATTGCTCGGCTACTACAACGGCGCGGAAAATGGGATGCCCAATGGTGCGCTGGCCACCGCTCTCAAGCTCTGGCAGCAGAGCGCGGGGTTCCGCCAGACCGGACGCTTTGATGTCAATACGCTCAAGGGTCTTGATCTGATGCCGGATTGAGCGATTTCATGAGGCAGGACAACCCGGAGCGATTATCTTCTCGGCCCGCCGGCGGCGGTGCGGTGCGGGCCTTGTGTTTCTGGCCCTGGGCGTGTGCGATTGTGAGCGGCGGGCTTTTGGCGTTGTGCTATCCGGGGTTCGGGCTGGGCGGGCTTTGCTGGGTGGCATTGATCCCGCTGGTGGGCGCGGTCTGGTTTTCGGCGCCTGCCGCGCGGCGCGAGCGGCTCAGGATTGCCGGGCTCGGCTTCGCGTTTGGCGTTGCCTTTTTTACGGTCAGCTCCTTTTGGCTCACGACGCTCACCGCGCCCGGATACGGGCTGCTGGTTGTCTATTTTGCTTTGTATCCGGCCGTCTGGACGCTCTTCCTGCGGGTGCTTGCAACTCCGGGCGGGGACATTCTCTGGCTGCGTTCGCCGCACAATTTGCGTGTGTGTGTGCTCGGGGCCGCAGGGTGGGTTGCGCTCGAGTGGCTGCGCGGCGTTATCTTTCCGGCCTTCGGTTGGAACGGCCTGGGAATCGCCCTCTACAAAAATACTCCTCTTATCCAGATTGCGGACATCACGGGGGTCGGGGGGATCTCGTTTCTGGTCGCCCTGGTGAACCTCATGGCCGTCGCCACGGTCAAACGCCTGACAATGGAAATCGGCCGCGGCGCACGGCGTCCGCACTACGACTTCGGGCTCACCGTGGCCCTCGTCGCGCTGGTCTGGGGCTACGGAGTCCGGCAAATGTTTGCCCCGGTGCCGGACGCGACCAGCCTCCGCTTTGCCGCCGTGCAGGCGAATGTCCCTCAGTCCACACGCAACGACCAGAAGTTTGAAAACGCTGTTCTTGAACTCTACAAAAAACATACCGCGACCGCTGCGGCGATGCGTCCGGATTTGATCCTGTGGCCGGAGTCCGCCACGCCGAGCCCTCTTTTCAACGACCAGCGGACATGGGAGACCGTGCGCAAGCTGGCGGAGGCGTTTGATGGCGATCTCCTCCTCGGGACGGTTTATCTCGGCGAGCAGGGCGACTACAATACCGTGGCCCTGCTGACCGACCACGCGCGGAAGGCGCAGATGTATCACAAGATGCATCTGGTTCCCTTTGGCGAATACGTGCCGCTGAGGCAGGCGTTCCCGCTTTTTGCCTGGGTGGTCGGGGATCTGGTGCCCGGCGATTTTGAGGCGGGCAGGGAGCCGGTCGTGCTCGATCTCTCGGCCCGTCCCGTGAAGTTGGCCCCGCTCGTTTGCTTTGAGGACACGCTGGGCGAACTCGCGCGGCAGTTCGCGCTGCGCGGCGCGCAGGCTTTTGTCGTGGTGACCAACGACGGGTGGTTCCTCAAGAGCGCCGGATCGCAACAGCATCTCGCCAATGCAATTTTCCGTTGTGCCGAGAGCAAGCTGCCGATGATCCGCGCGGCGAATACCGGCGTGACGTGCGCGGTGGATCGCTTCGGTGCGGTGAAGCAGATCCTCCAAAACGAAGGCGGCGACACGCACATCGAAGGCGTTCTCTTCGGCGAACTCTCCGTCCCCAAGCCGGCCGCGCCGACATTTTATGCCCGCTTCGGCGAAGTTTTTTCCCTCTTCTGCCTCGCCGTCTCCGCCGCCGCCGGCGCGGTTTTTTTGCTCCGGATCGTCAAAAAGAAAAATTCCTCTTGTCCAGTGCCCTTCGAAAAGAAAATCTCCATGCCATGAAAGCCCTCGTAACCGTCATGCCCAAACCATCCGTCCTCGACCCGCAGGGAGCCGCCGCCGCCGAGGCGATGCGCCACCTCGGCCTTGATGCGATCGGACGCGTCCGGATCGGCAAAGTCGTCGAAATCGAACTCCCCGCTGGTGCCGATGAAGCCCGCCTGCACGAAATCGCCCGCGATCTGCTCTCCAATCCGGTGATCGAGGATTACTCGCTCGAGGTTGTGAAATGAAATTCGCCGTCGTCCGCTTTCCCGGCTCAAATTGCGATCAGGATTGCGTTGCCGCGATCAACGCCCTGGCCGGAGCCTCGGCAGACTATGTCTGGCACAAAGATTCGTCTCTGGAAGGCTTCGATGCGGTCGTCCTGCCGGGAGGGTTTTCCTATGGCGACTACCTGCGCTGTGGCGCGATCGCCCGGTTTTCGCCGGTGATGAAATCCGTGAAGGCGTTCGCCGCCGCCGGTGGGCCGGTCATCGGCATCTGCAACGGATTCCAAATCCTCTGCGAAAGCGGACTTCTCCCCGGCGCGCTCGTCCGCAACCGCGGCCTCCACTTTGTCTGCGAACATGTCTTCCTCCGCACCGAACGGACGGATTCCAAATTCACCAACGCCATTGCCCCCGGCCAAATCCTGAATATTCCAGTCGCGCACGGCGAGGGCTGCTACTTTGCCGACGACGAAACGCTCGCCGCGCTGAACCGCAACGGCCAGATCCTTCTCCGCTACAGCGACGCGCTGGGCGAGATCACCGATGCCTCCAACCCGAACGGCTCGCGCGAAAATATTGCCGGCATCCGCAACGAAGCGGGCAATGTCTTCGGCCTCATGCCCCACCCCGAGCGCGCCTGCGACCCCCTCCTCGGCAGCACCGACGGACTCGTCGTTTTCCAAAGCCTGATTGGAAAATGTTAACCACGGAGAGCACGGATCTCTTCTTCTCTTTCCTATGACGCCCCTCACACCCGAAATTATCGCCAAGCATGGCATCACGCCGGACGAATACGAACGCATCCGGGAGATCCTCGGACGGGATCCCAACTTCACCGAGCTCGGAGTTTTCTCCGTGATGTGGAGCGAACATTGCTCGTATAAAAATTCCAAGCTCGAGCTCAAAAAGTTTCCGACGACCGGTGCGCGGGTGCTGGTGAAGGCCGGCGAGGAAAATGCGGGCGTGATTGACATTGGTGACGGCTGGGCGGTGGCGTTCAAGATGGAGAGCCACAACCACCCGAGCGCTGTCGAGCCGTTCCAAGGGGCCGCAACCGGCGTGGGCGGGATCATCCGCGATATTTTCACGATGGGTGCGCGCCCGGTGTTCTCGATGAACTCGCTCCGCTTCGGCGACATCCGCGGCGAAAGCGCGGAGGCCCGCACGAACCGCAGGCTCTTTGCCGGAGTCGTCTCGGGGATTTCCCATTACGGAAATTGCATCGGCATTCCGACCATCGGCGGCGAGGTCTATTTCGACGACAGCTATGCCGGAAACCCGCTTGTCAACGTCTTCTGTCTGGGCGTTCTCCGCCACGAACAGATCGCCCGTGGTGCGGCCGAGGGGATCGGCAATCCGGTCTTCTACGTCGGCGCCGAAACCGGACGCGACGGGCTCGCCGGTGCCGCTTTCGCCTCGCGCGAGCTCACCGAAGAATCCAAGGAAGACCGCCCGGCCGTGCAGGTCGGCGATCCCTTCCGCGAAAAGCTTCTCCTCGAAGCCTGTTTGGAACTGCTCGCCAGCGGATGCGTGGCGGGCATCCAGGACATGGGGGCCGCAGGCCTCACCTGCTCGACCTGCGAAACCGCCAGCCGCGGCGGCACGGGCGTCGAAATCGATGTCAACCTCGTGCCCAAGCGCGAGACGGGCATGACCCCCTACGAAATCCTCCTCTCCGAATCCCAGGAACGCATGCTCGTCATCGTCAAAAAGGGCCAGGAAGACCAGGTCCGCGCGATCTTTGAAAAGTGGGATCTCCCGTATGCGGAAGTCGGCGTCGTAAATGACGACGGCATGATGCGCGTCTGCGAAGGCGGCTCGGTCGCTGTCGAAATTCCGGCCCGCAAGCTCGCCGACGACGCCCCGCTCTACTCCCGCACGGCGGCCGAAAAAATCGCCCCGGTTCCGCTCGACCTGTCCACCGTGCCGGAGGCCGATGCCACGAAGTCTCTCCTGACCCTGCTCGCGCACCCGAGCATCGCCTCGAAACGCTGGGTCTGGCGTCAATACGATCACATGGTTCGCCTCGGCGCAACCGTCCTTCCCGGCTCGGATGCCGCGGTCTTCATCGTCCGCGAAGCCAATAAAATCCTCGCGGCCAGCACGGACTGCAATGCGATCTACTGCCGGCAGGATCCCCGCGAAGGCGCGAAAATTGCCGTGGCCGAGGCCGCCCGCAATATCGCCTGCACCGGCGCGATCCCGCTCGCCGTCACCGACAACCTCAATTTTGGCAATCCTCACAAGCCGGAAAATTTCCTCCAACTCCGCGAGGCGGTCGAAGGGCTTGCCGAGGCCTGCCGGGTCTTCAACACGCCGGTCACCGGCGGCAACGTCAGCCTCTACAACGAGAGCCCGGCCGGCGCGATCGATCCCACCCCAACCGTCGGCATGGTCGGCCTCGTCGAGGACGCCTCCCACATCACCACCCAGTTTTTCAAAGAGGCGGGCGATGCCATCATTCTTGTCGGAGCCCCCGGCGACGAGCTCGGCACCTCCCACTACCTGCTCGCCGTTCACGGACGCAAAGCCGGAGCCCCGCCCAAACTCGATTACGACAAGGAACTCGCCGTCCAGGATGCCGTGCGCTCGCTCATCCGCGATGGCCTCGTGCGCAGCGCCCACGACTGCTCCGAAGGCGGCCTCGCCGTCGCTCTCGCCGAGTCCTGCATGTCCGGCCCCGAGCCGCGCGGCGCCCGTGTGACCCTGACTTCCAGCGCCACCCGTTCGGACGTCGTGCTCTTCAACGAGTCCCAGTCCCGCATTGTGATTTCCGTGGAATCCGGCAAGGCCGCCGATATTCTGGCCCACCTCGAAAAACGGGGAGTCACCGCAAGCCGGATCGGCACCGTCACCGCAACGGAAAATCTGGAAATCGCGACAGCCGGAAAAGCCTTCACATGGCCGCTTTCAGAACTCCTCGAAACGTGGAGCGCTGCCATCCCTTCCCTCATGGAGGAGTGAGTAACGGCAGTATGCTTTTGTAGTCTCGGTCTGCCTTTCTGCGGAGCAGCACTACGCCTTCTGGCCGTGGGGAAGCATCACCCAGAGGCGTTGCAGACAGCATAACTTTTCCACACCTCTCGATCTAGCCCGGACAAATCACAGGGGGGCAGATTGCGTAACGCTTTGGTTGCCAGAGTTGGCGGCTGCTGAGAAAGGGGTCAGACGACCGGGATCGGGAGATGTTTTTGAAGTCTGGAAAACTATCGCTGGAGCAGTTTTTCCGCGCATATCGGTCCACCAAAAAAGCGCCCGGTCTGGCTGAAAAGCGATTGGGTGCTCGGGGAGTGCGGGGAGGCGGACAGCCCGTCGGGGAGGCGGTCCTTCAGGAAGGTGTTGGAGACTCGGGCCGCAGAAGAAAGAGGCGGCGGAGCGATTGAGGAAGGAATGTTGAAAGCGCTGAGGCGGGGTTGGTGCTTTGGGTCGGAGGAATTCCGCGAAGCACTGCTGGAGAAACTGAAAAGCCCGGAATCGTCGGCGCACGCCAACCATGCGAAAGCGATCACAAAATGCCATGATGAGCGGGAAGCGGGGAGGCTGCTCGCCATCGGGCTCGCGCGGCTCGGCATCAGGGCGGAGGATTTGCCCAAGGGAAGCGCGGAAAAAATCGCTCTGGCCACGCTGGTCAAACAACGCACAAGCGTGACGAACGCCTGGCTGGCCGAACGACTGAACATGGCCCACCCCACCCGGGTGAGCTGGAATTGCGGGCACACCTCAGGACGTCGCGATGTGAAAAAATTCATCAGACAGATTGAAATATCAATAGGGAAGAACTGATCCCCCATCCCACTTTTCCGGGGTCAGGTCACGTAACGCTGAGTCCCGGCGATTGGGCCAAGGCAGAGACAATACAGCAGAGCGCCAAAGATCGGTAGATTCCATCGGGTCAAGCCACACGTCCAAAGCGTGCGTATTTCTGCTCAAACCGGTCGCTGTCCCGCCTCCGCTTCCAGACCACGGAGACGAGGGGGCCCCAATTATTTGGCGGAGGCGGTCAAAGGTGTGAATGGTTCGGCGGGCTCGAAGTATTTTGAAGTTTCACCCGAGTAGACCTTGCCGCCGGTGAGCAGAAGGCGCCTGACCTTGGAGCCCGGGCTGAAATCCAACTTCCCCAACTCGACCCAAAAGGTATTCGGCACCGTGGCCGAATCGTAGTAGTAGACCAAATGCTGGCTGTCGGACACGGTTCGCCAGATCGTGGACGCGATGTTCGGCTGGCCGGGCGTGGAAATGCCGAGCGGGACACTGACCGAACGGATGACGCTCAGCACGCTGGACACCCCCTGAAGTGCCAATTCCTGGCCGGGGACGGCCTTGATGTAGTTGGGGTCGGCCGCGCGGGGGACCGCATTGATGCCGAACCAGGCGCGGGCAAACCGGTCGGATGCGCGGGAAGTCCCCGGCAGGAAGGCCGTTCCTCCCACGCCTTCCCAATAGCGGTTGATGGCCAACTGCTGCGAATATTCGGGGGAGTTGGTCATGACGGTGTATTGGGGCCCGTGGTGGATGACGAGCTTCCCGTCGATGTATTCCAAGATGGCGGAGTCTCCGGAAGCATCGGTCATCGAGAGATGGCCGTGCGCGGGGGAGCCGTTGGGGAGCACCGGGGCCACCAACCTGAAGGGCTCTTTTTCCAGATCGCGGACGGCCTCGGCCACGGTGGCATAATTGTCCAACACATACTGTCCCCACATGGAGATGCACATCGGGGGCTTTTTCCCGACCGCACCGTAGTCCGACTCGGCGAGGTAAAGGATGTTTGTGGCCAGGCCCTTTTCGTTGATTCCGTCAACCGCCGCCACCTCGTAAATCGTCGTGATGACGCTGCCGTATTTCGATTCCCACTTTAAGGATTCCGAACCGGCGGCCCCGTCGCGGTGCATGCCTCTGGGGAAGGCCCAGATGTTGTTCTGGATGTCCTGCATCCAATCCATCGAGCGGCCGGTCAAGACCGTTCCCTCGTCGGTCTTCAGAACCGCGCGGGTGCATGCGCGGGACGGCAAGGCAAGCGACGCAAAAGCCAGCGAGGACACAACGGCGAGAAGGAGTTTGTTCATCCCGGCATTCGATCATTAAACGGCCTCCCTTGTCAAAGAAGGATGCCAATTTTCAGCACCAAATGAAAATGGGGTTCCGCATATTGGCGTCTTTTTGAAATCTGCCACCCTCCCAACATGGCAAGGCAACTGCGGGTGGAACACAAGCGTCTTCCCTGCACCCTCTTTCGTCTAAGCACCGAAGTCGGAATCCCACAAAGCGACAGGCGGGAGACCGCACGAGCGGACACCGTGGATTTCATTGGTTTTTTGGATTTGGATTTTTGTTGTGTAATAAAGAATATTTGATTAGTTTCGCAATGGCTTGGATCAAGTCGTTCGGGCCTGCTGGACATTTGGCCAAACAGGCAAGGAAATATTATAACAAAGTAGAACTAACCATCATGAAAAACCGATTCGTTGTGTTATTGGTGTTACTGGCTGCCGCTATTGCACACGCAGGCCAGGAACAGTGGACGACCCGCGTGGATCAGGCGATGGCTGAAGCCAAAGCCGATAAAAAAATACTTTTCCTCAACTTCACCAGCACCGGTGCCGACACGACAGTTTCCAAGTTTAACAAGGAAATTCTGGGTCAGGAAAAATTTTATGCCTACGCAAAGGATAACGGGTTGATCCTCGTGGATATCATCATGGGAGCAAAGAAATCCAATGATTCCGCAATGGCAAAGCAGCATCAAGATGCCATTAAGAAATACAATGTCCAGAAGTGCCCGCTTGTTATTATTGCTGATTCTGAAGGGAAGCCGATCGGCGAACTCGGTTATACAGCTGGCGGACCCGATCCATTCATTGCCAAAGTTGCTGAACTCTTGAAGAAAAACACCGCGAAATAGATCAAATTCGCGGCGTGAGTGAAAATGGGTTCAGGGCGAGGGTGGCGCTAAAATAAGGCGGGTTTGGGATGTGGGGCGGCCGCCCCGGCTGCCTGCTCGTAGAGCGAATAGCAGGCGTCCCGGCCAATGCCACTAGCATTCATGGTTTGCATTCATGGTTTGGAGTGATTAACTTTTTTTTGGCGTCGGCTCTGGAGCCGATGATTGACAGCGAGCCTGGAGGCGGGGAAGAGCGGCGATATTTTGGATGGAAAGAGCTTGCATTTATGTATGTATTATCACATACATACATCTCTGAAACCAAAAAACCATCCCGCGCCAAGCGCCGCTTCTTTTTTGAAAAAGGCGGCCTCCCTCTGGCCGGCCCTGAAAGGCTCGCTCGCACTGGTTCATAAGCCTTGCATCCGGCCGGGTTGCGCGCTCTGTGCCAGCGGGCAAAAACATCCCGCGCACATGCTTTCCTACACACTCCAGGGCCGGCGCAGATGCCTGTATGTTCCCGTGGATTTGGTTCCCTTGATCCGGAAATCTCTGGAGAACGGACGCAAAATCGAGAGCCTCCTCTGCCAAAGTGGACTGGCTTTGGTCTCTGAATACAGAAAAGCCCGCGACATCAAACCCTCTGTTAAACTGGCTGCGGGTGCTTCAAAGACAGAAAAAAAGAAGAAATGCTAGTGGCATTGGCCGGGCCGCCCGCTCCACGCCGCTTAAGTTAGTGCCATTCGGGGTCAGTTCATACGTGCATTTGCATATATGCACGGACTGACATCGAGCATCATTTACCGCTCGGGGATGAACCCGAAGATCCATCGCAATTTCGAGGTGTTCAACCCGTGCGACTTCATCGCCCGCGACACCCGAAAACCAATTTCCTATCGACCATCTGTCGGGCGAATGTCTGCCGCGGCGACCGGTGCCGACGCTTTTTCTGAGGTTTCATCAGGCGGGCTTCTCCGCCCAAATTGATCCGTAGGCGGTTTTTAAATCGTGTTTGTCGTATCGAGATTTCAAAGACGGGTGGATCCGTGATTCGATTTTGACAAATTCCGACTCGATCACGCTGGATTTCAAAATCCGTGTTGAAAATCCCCTTTTGGTGAAAAACGATACATGATCGCTTATTCGCCAGCGGGGGAGGTCTCCGGGATCGAGCCACCGCTCCCAAGTTTTATCTGACCAGAGAAGGTGGTGATAAGGGTATCGGAAGAAGTGGTCCCTGTAATCAACTATGTGGAGCATTACCCCACCTGGTTTGAGCACGCGCCAGAGATCGTTTGCCAGAAGCGTCATGTCAGTGACGTGTTCCAGCACTGCAAGTGACAGCACCGTGTCAAATGCCTCGTCCGGCAACACCCCGATTGTCGTCACTCTGGAAACTCTCGCTGACAAAGCGGTCTCATCCCATTTGCAAGCGGTGGAAACGTCCGCGAGTTGTTTGGCATCGCGCCCGGAGTCCAAGGGGCGGAAAGGCTCGAAGGAAACGGCATGACGGGCACCGTGCGCGACCAGCATGTAGCAACTGCCATTAGTGCGACCGGTGCCAATTTCCAACACCGACCGCCCTTCGACCCACTGATCCGGAGGGACGGGAACATTCTTTCGGTAGATATGCCAAATGCCATCCTGCCTCAGTTCGCCCAGGTTGGGCCGGAGACCGGGCAGTTTTTCCCTCCATGGCTTCGGGAGCGAAGCCAGCGGCAGGAATCTTCTTGCCACTCTGGCGGAAAAATAAAGGCAGGTATTCATCGAATCAGGCTACTATAGTAGCGTATGCGGCGATTTTTTGTCACGATAAAGTTCGCGGGATTTGAATCTTCATGAATCGCAGAATTTTTCCCGAAGTGTCGTCGCCGAGTTGAAGCGGTTGCGGCTGGAGAAGGGCGTTTCCCAGAACACGCTGGCGGCAAAAGCCGGGGTGAGCCGGGCGGCCATTCAGCATATCGAGAAGGAGATCAGAAATCCGACACTGATCCTGCTTCACGCATTGGCGAGCGCGCTTGACGTGTCGTTGGGAACGGTTCTGCTCCGTGTGGCCAAGAAATCGTGCGGCGGCCGTGGTTGAGCGCGCCGGGCACCGAGAGGCCCCGCTCCCCGGGGGCGGGTGCGTTTCGGAGCGTTTCGCGGTTTTTTTCGCGCGGATTTGAGGAGGAGGAGGTTCGCCGAAACCGCCGTCATCGCACTCCCATCGTTGGCGTTACGCGCGGATCGGGGAATCGCCCGGCGTCTTGCAAAGTGCCATACGCCGTGTATTCTTGTCGTGTGAACTCATCCACTCTGACCATCCGGCTTCCGCGAATGCAGCGCGAGACGCTCAGGCAGACCGCGAAGGCGCTCAACAAAGCGGCAGTTTTGGGATCTGGCGTATTTCCGCGCCTGCTCCTTCCCGACGAGCGGATTTTTGTCTTCGGACTTGGCTTCAAGGACGATGAACGGGAAACCCTTTTCATTAAGGAGAAGGAAATCGATAAACCCCTTGCCCGCCTTCTCGAAGTTTTCCCCAAGCCCGTCTAGATCCTGGGATTTCAGCCGCCACGCGCACACGGAAACATAGCCTGAAAAGCGCATGACAAACGGATTTCCTTTTTATTATCACGCATGGGCAGGGGTGTCCATGCCACGGTGGTTTTTTGGCGGCGGGCAGACCGGCCGCTTTCGGTCGCGGCCTGTTCTGTCCGTCTGGGAGGCAGATGTGCTCAGGTCGAGAGGGCCTGGGATTGTTCGACGAAGCGGTCGCCCGACCACTCGCCATCGGCCTTGATGGCATGGGCGGGAGTTTTGGAATCCCTGCGTTCTTTCTGGCGATGTACGAGATCGGCATGGGAGGTGAGGCGGTCGAGGCTGAGACCTTTGAAGTCGGCGACGGTTTCAAACTGGTGCTTTTCCATGAATGCCAGGAGTTCCTCTTTCATCGGCTTGATCAGCCCGTGGCCGAACTTCATCACGCCGGTGCAGACCTGCACGGTATCGGCTCCCAAAAGGATGAACTGGGCGGCATCCGCACCGCTCTCGATCCCGCCGATCCCGGACAGCGAGCGTCCGGGAAATTCCGAGCGGATCAGCGCGGCGATCTCGGCGCAGAAGCGGAGCGCGATCGGGAAGATGGCCTTCGACGAATAGCCGCCGGGTGTGGAAAATCCTTCGACGGCCGGTTCCGGGCAAAGCGTGTCGAGGTTGACGCCCATGATGCAGCGGATCGTATTGATCGCGCTGATCCCTTGGCATCCGGCCCGGAGTGCCGCACGCGTCGGATCTTCGATGTGCGTGATATTTGGCGTCATTTTCGCCCAGACCGGACGCTTTGCGGCGGCCATGACCCATGAGCAGACTTCTTCGAGAATCTCGGGATCCTGCCCCATCGCCGATCCCATCCTGCGCTCGGGCAGCCCGTGCGGACACGAGAAGTTCAGCTCGAAGCCGTCAATCCCGGCGTCCTGGCAGCGCTCGACAATTTCCACCCACGCATCGCGGCGGAATTCCTCCATAACCGACGCGATGAGGATGCCGTCCGGGTGCAGGTCTTTGCATTTCCGGAATTCCGCGAGCCATGCAACAAACGGCCGGTCGCTGATGAGCTCGATGTTTTCCCAGCCGATGACTTCGTTCCCGCCGCCCGCATGGAGCTTGGCATAGCGGGGAGTGACGTTGACGACCTTCGAAGAATCAAGGCTGACCGTCTTGGCAACAACCGCTCCCCACCCTTCGCGGAACGCGCGGGAAATCACGTTGAGATTTGTTCCCGGAGGCCCCGAGGCAATGACAAAGGGATTCGGCAGTTTGAGTCCGTCAACGGTGGTGCTGAGCGTGGGCATGGCAGTTTGTTTGGCAACCTGTTAAGATGAAACGCCGCGCTCTGCAAATGCGGAAGTGCCGGGAGCGGAGGAACCGTGGGGCTTATCCGTGAGCGATCAATTGAAAATTTTCCCCTGCGGTCGCTCAGTCCCTGTCGGCCTTGACCGCGCGGACAAGCGGAGCCGTGAAGTCAAAAACCGTCTCGGGCAGTCCCGGTTTGTTGCCGTGCTCACCGATCCGGCGGACGATCGCGCTGCCGACAACGACGGCATCGGATTGGCGGGCGACATCCGCGGCTTGATCCGGAGTGGAAATTCCGAATCCCACGGCGATCGGCAGACCGGTGTGGCGGCGGATTTCCCCAACCTGGGTTGAGATGGTTTGTGAAAGGCAGGATTGTTCGCCGGTCACTCCTTCGCGGGAGACATAGTAAACAAACCCCTCCGCAGACCGGGCGATGAGTTCGATGCGGTCGGGTGGCGTGGTCGGCGCGATCAGTTGAATCGCCAAAAGCCCATGCGTCCCGCTGAGCTCGGCATTGCGGGCGGCCTCATCCGGCGGCAGATCCAGAATCAGCAAACCATCGGCTCCTGCGGCAGCGGCGTCGGCATGGAATTTTTCAAATCCATAGACATAGACGGGATTCAGATAGGTGAAAAGGACGATGGGAATTTCCGAGGTGCGGCGGATCGTGCGGACGATTGCGAGAACTTCGGAGACGTTGGTTCCCGCCAGGATCGCCCGGCCGGCGGCCGCCTGAATGGTTGCGCCGTCGGCAAGCGGATCGGAAAACGGGATTCCGAGTTCGATGAGGTCAACGCCCGCCCGCTCGAGCGCATGGACGATGACGGGAGTGGTTCCCGGATCGGGATCTCCGGCCGTAATATAGGCAATGAAGCCGCACTGTTTCTTGGAGCGAAGCCGCCGAAAACTGGTCTCGATACGATTGGACATTCACTCTTCCTTACCTCGACAGGGATCTCACGGCACGCTTAAAAAAAGCGTCTAATTCTCGAACAGGGCGTTGCGGATCGCGGACAGTTCTGTCTGCTCGATCAATTTCCGGGTGACGCCGCGCAACCGGCGGCTGAGTGTGGCGGCAAGGCCGATGAGGATTTGGATGCCGGCCTGGGGGTAGTTGTTGATGTAGTCCTCGAGATCGGCACGCGAGATCATCCAATACTGGGCCGCTTCGATGGTGACAACCGAGCAGACAGCACTCGACGGATCGAAGAGATCGACCTCGCCCACCCACTCGCCCTGGCCGATTGTCCCCAGCAGCAGCGTGTGCCCCTCGTCGTTGCAGCGGGCATGAAGCAGGCCGCTGAGAACAAAATACAGTTTGCCGCTGGATGCGCCTTCCGAAACCAACGTGTCCCCGACCTTGGAAAAATGAAAACTCCCATAGGAACTCAGGGTGTCCCGGTCGTCTTTGCTCAATTCGGAAACCAATCCAACGGCAGGCAGATGCGGGGAATTCAATGGCATGGGAAAGAGCAATCATGTTTTTCAGGAGGCGGCAAGCCAGAAGACAGAAAAAGAGAACGTGCCGGCGACGAGGAGCCGAGGAATGCAGAAAAAACGATTGCAGACCAGGGCAACCACTGGCAGAGTGCCCGCTAAGCCAACCGACCTGACTGGTTGAAAAAACATTAGGCTGTTTCGCGGCATCGCGGACTCTTTCCGTGAGTTAGAAAGCTGGTTTATCTTTTCAAGAACCCCATAAAAGCTGCTATGAACGATCACCTTCCGCACCGGGCATTCCCCAAAAACCTCCTCTGCGCAGGGATTCTTGCGCTGAGTTTACTAACCAATCAAACCGCCTCGTGTGCCAAGGAGGAAACGGCGGAGCCATCAGAAAGCGGAGAGGATTCAGAGCATGTGGCACACCTCACCAAGGGATACAGCGACTCCGCCGCGCGCTTGAGGCAGGCCGGACGAGCCAAAGGCGGCGAGTATAAGCATCCGGTTCTTCCTGTGAGCCAGGGGGCGCTTTCCAAACAAAGTGCCAAACTGCAGAAGGAGGCCGACCGAATCGTTGCCGAAACTTCCGAGACCGAATGGATTAACCTGGTTCCCCGGCAATCTCCTCGCAGTTCGAGCGGCAGCCCGGAACCCGGGTTCGAAAGATCAGGAGGAGTCCGCTGGAAATGGGATTTCCGCCATCCGGATCAGATCATCAACGAGGAAACCAAAGTCACTTTTCCAAACGATCGATATCCAACGAAACAAATTTCGGTTGAAGTGCTCTCGGGAAAGACTGTGCAAATTCCATATTGCGTCTCAGCTGACGGAAAGAGGAAATACTTTATCGACTCGCAGATCAACCATGAGAAGCGTGCGTTCCTTTGCCAGCAGCTTGCCGTGCTGGCCGATGCCTACACGGCCACGGGAAATGAGAAGTATGCCCGGCGCATCGCCATCGCCTTGCTGGAGTGGGCAAATGTGAATCCTGATTACTACCTTTCCGACGGACAGAATAATCCGGCCCCCATCTCGCCCAAAGAAGTCAAATCTTCGAAAAATATTTTCATGCAACGAGCCGGCGACCACAACGGTTTCGCCGCCGAGATTCTGCTCCCCCCTGTCGTCGCCTTCGATCGGATCTACGACAGCCAGGCGCTCAAGGATCTTTCCCGCGAGAAAGGGTTTGATGCGCGGGAGAAGATCTCACGCGATCTCTTCTTGAACATGACGAACTACTTCGTGGACTTTGTGCCGCTCGACCACCTCTTGGTTACGAACCTCGGAGGAGCCTACGATGCCTGCGTGCGGATTGGCGTCATTCTCAAAAACTACAAGATCATCGACTGGGCTTCGGCTTATCTCTCCGGCACGCTCAGTCAACGCTATATGCGTGATTTTCATACGCCGGAATCCCCGCAATATTCCGGGATGATCGCCCGCACAAATCGGAATCTGGCGTTGGCTTTGGATTATTTCTTCAGGCTCTACGATCCCGAAACCCCGGCTCAGCAGAAGTCAAAGGATTTGGTCGCCAAACAAATTCGTATGCTGGATCGCGATTGCCAGGGCTCAGCGAGCCTGCCCTTTCCTAATATGGATTCAGCCCCCTATGGCGATACCCACTTACATGCCGGAAATCCGCGTTCGCAAACGACCTCGGGGCTGATGCCCGCCTGGGGGCTTGCCGCGCTCGGTTCTGGAACGAACGATCAGCAGGCGCAGGTGGATATCGGCTTCATCGACTACGCTAACCACATCCACTTTGATTTGCTGTCCTTGGCCATGTACGCGTTCGGGCATGAGCTGATGAGCGATTTGCGATACCATCGAGAAGCCGGGCGTGGTTTCAGCGCCTCCACCGTTTCGCACAATACGGTGATCGTGAACCGTCAAAATCAGAATCAAGTGGACGGAAAGGTGGTCAGTGCCAGGCTTGGGGCGGGCAATATCGGGCACATCTTCATAGGCGGGAATATCAACTATTTCGAGCCGGGGCTTTCCGGCATCTCGGCCATCGAGGTGAGCTGCCCATGGGCGTATCCCACCATTACCAGCCGCTACCAGCGGACTCTCATCTACAATTCTGTGGATCAAGCCCATCCCTACCTGGTCGATGTATTTCGCGTGGTGGGCGGTGCGACCCACGATTACGCCCTCTACGGTTCGACGCAATTCGATCAAAAATACACCACAAGCCTTCCTATCGAGAAAATGCCGGGACAGTATCCCATGCTCGTTGAAGGTGAAAAGTGGCGCGAGCCGAAGCTGATGATGGACTCTTTTCCGCTTTACGGCGTGTTTCGCGATATGTTCACGGCCAAACCGAATGGTGCCTCATGGAATGCCTCGTTTCTTGACGCCGCCACGGGAACCTATGGCTATCGCGTCGTGATGCCTGATGATAAGAGTGCATCAAAGACGGTTTTCCTAGGAAACAGCCCTTGCCCCTCCATGCGGATGGTCAACGGAAAGCGCGTCAAGGCGAAAGGCCTGAGCGATTGGTGGCGTCCGGTGTTGCTTGTGAGGCATGAGGGGGCCGATGGACTGGAGAGCACCTTCGCCGGAGTGATCGAGCCTCTCCACGGCGCGCCCACGGTCGTCTCGGTCAAACAAGTTCCTCTCAAGACGGCTAACCCCGAGCACATCGCTCTGGTGGTGGCCCTCTCCGATGGTCGCGAGGATACCTACCTCGTAAATATGACTCTTCCCGGACCGGATGGGACGGCTCCCGGTCCTGAACTGGCCACGGCCGACGGGAGATCCTCGCTTCAAGGAAAAGTCGGCGTCATTTCCCGCTCGAAAGGCGGCGGCGAAAAACTCTGGATGATTGATGGCGAACGCCTCACCAGCGGAAAGAATGTTCTCACGCAAGGCCCGGCCAGATACAGCGGCACCATCAGCGAAGCCATCCGCACGGAGACCGGCGGAAAAGGCAACGCACTGATCTCCGATGCGGATCTGCCTGCCGGGACAGCTCTCCGTGGGAAGTGGCTGGCGCTCACATTCGGCACCTGCAACGTCATCCCCGCTGAAGATGGAACCTATCCTGCCGGCATCAAGACGCAGGAAGGCCTTCGCTCGCTCTACCTCATCGACCATGTTGAGAAAAAGGATGGCAAGACCACGATCTACATGGTGGACGATCACGGGCTCTCCATTGCGGGAGGACAAACCGTCGAGCTCCTCTGCCCTTCACGGATTTTCAGCGGAACTCCTCGCTTTGAAATCATGCTTTCGAAAACGCTCTAATCTCAATCTGCTTATCGATGATCTCCCCCTTGAATCTCAGCTTCATCGTTCTGGCATTTTCCCTGACTTGCCTCTCTGCGGAACCAACGCGCACACGCCTAGACGATGGTTGGAGATTCATCGTAGACGATCCGGCCAACGCTCAGTCGGCAAAGTTTAACGACGCCGCGTGGCTTCAGGTCACGTTGCCGCATGACTGGAGCATCAAAGGGATGTTCGGTGCAAAAAACCCTGCGGGGGCGCTCGGCGCATTCTTGCCTGGCGGAGTTGGTTGGTATCGCAAGCGTTTCGACATGCCTGCAGACTGGGCCGGCAAGCGGGTGAAAGTGGAATTTGAAGGCGTCTACATGAATGCGGATGTCTATCTCAACGGCCAGCATTTGGCTTCGCATCCCTACGGGTACACGAGCTTTTTTGTGGATCTGACTCCGGCTCTGAAATCTGGGACGGAAAATGTGCTTGCGGTGCGGGTAGATAATTCCCAACAGCAAAACTCCCGGTGGTATAGCGGCTCTGGCATTTATCGACATGTCTGGCTCACTGTGACCGATCTCGTCCACGTCGCCCCTTGGGGAGTCTTTGTTCATATCCCCAAGGCCGACAGGCATTCTGCGACCGTTGATTTGCAGACTCAGGTGGTGAATGACTCCACGGCGCAGAAATCGGTGATTGTTAAAACCATTTTGCTTGCTCCCGATGGCTCGGAGGTCGGAAAGGCCGAGTCGCCTTGCAATCTCGCAGCAAACGCCACGTTTCAAATCAACCAGCAAATCGTGCTGAGTAACCCCGCGCTCTGGTCGCCAGAAAAGCCGCAGATCTCGAAAGCCTTGACGCGAGTGATGGAGGGAGCCAAGGCATTGGACGAAGTGACTACGAACTTCGGGGTGCGCCATCTGGCATGGTCCTCGAAAAGCGGCCTTACGATCAACGGAACTCCCATCAAAATCACCGGTGGGTGCATCCACGGTGATAATGGGGTGCTGGGCACGGCTGCATTCGATCAGGCAGAAGAGCGTAAGATCGAGTGCCTAAAAGCCAGCGGGTTCAACGAGATTCGCACAGCTCACAATCCGCCTTCTCCCGCGCTGCTCGACGCATGCGATCGCCTGGGAATGTTGGTCATGGACGAAGCCTTCGACTGCTGGTCAAAGGGAAAAAAGAAATACGACTATGCAGTCGTCTTCAAGGATTGGTGGCAACGCGATCTCGATGCCATGGTTCTGCGGGATCGCAACCATCCGTCTATAGTTTTCTGGAGCATCGGAAACGAAATCCCCGACCAATATAAAGATGATGTCGGCGGAGTGTATTGCCAACAAATGGTGGATCGGATTCATGCCCTTGACCGAAGCCGCCCCGTGACCATGGGGATTCTCAACATGCCGAAGACCCTGGAAGAGGAAGCGGTCGCTGAAAAAATGAGGAGTGCTCTGGATGTCGTCGGCTGCAATTACAATCTGTCCCGACTGATCGCGATTGAGGGGAAACATCCCGAGCGTGTTCTGGTGGCCACGGAAACAAAATCGGGAAATCCCAGCGACATTTGGAACGATACGGTCAAAAATGACTTCGTCATTGGGGATAATGTCTGGTCTGCGCAAGACTATCTCGGTGAGGCGGGCATCGGGCGATGGTTCATGGAGGGAGATCCAACCGAGCCGCTCGTCCAATCAAAAAATCCGACCGACAGCACTCTTCATCCGGTGGGGCACGGCAAAGACTCCCTTTATCCTTGGCATGGGGCCGTATGCGGCGATCTCGACATTCTTGGGCGAGGCAAGCCCTTGGCACATTTGCGCAACATTGTCTGGAACCGGGGAGAGAAGCTTTACCTGGCAGTCCGCCAACCACAGGATGATAAGAAGGTGGTTGTTGCCGGATGGGGGTGGTATCCGACATCGGAGAGCTGGACCTGGCCCGGACGTGAAGGCAAACCGGCGGAAGTCGAGGTCTATTCGCGCTACGACAAGGTTCGCCTCTACCTCAACAACAAACTCGTCGGCGAAGAGTCCCTGAGTGCCAAGGATGGCTGCCGGAAAATCTATCAGCTTGCCTATGAGCCCGGCACCCTCAAAGCCGTGGGGCTGATGAACGGCAAGGAGGTCGAGGCCGCAGAGCTCGTCACTGCTGGTGCGCCGGCCGCCATCCGCTTGAAGGCAGACCGCAAAGACATCAAGGCAGACGGACAGGATCTCTCCTTTGTCGATGTCGAGGTCATCGACAAGGCGGGAAACGTGCAGCCGAACTCGGCGAACCCGATTTTCTTCACCCTGAGCGGCCCCGGCACCATCGCCGGTTTGGGCAATGCGAACCTTAAAAGCGAGGACCCCTACGTGGGCTCGAAATGCAAGGTCTACCAAGGCCGCGCACTCGTGGTCGTTCGCACTACAGGCCAATCTGGGAAAATAGATTTGAAAGCTCAATCCGCCGGATTGGCCGGTGCACAACTTCAAATCGAAGCCGCCCCATAGCGGCCGTGAAATAGCCGGTTTTCTTCGTAATACCTATGCGAACTTTGCTCTCTGCCGTCTTCCTTATCGCGTCGGGGCTTTCAGGCCCAGCTGCCAGCCCTGATGAATTACCGATTTCTGCAACCAAGCAACTTCGTGTGGATGTTGCCGCGCCCAAAGAGAAACCACCACTGGTGCTGGGAGTCAATAACGGGCCAGAGATAGGATCAGGCACTCATCTGGTTAATGATCTCGCCTCTGTTGGACTGACCAATCAGTTCCACCGGAGCCTCGATCGGCTTGCGCCCAATATCTCGCGTGCGCTCGCAGACGTGGGGATCAGCGAGATCCGTACGCATGATTTCATGGGGCCTTGCGATTGGTACACCATATTTCCCGATTGGAGTGCGGACCCCGAGCTCGAGGCGAGTTATCATTTCCAGTCCAGCGACGAGAAGATTTCTCGGATCGTGCAGGGTGGTTTCGCTCCTTATTTTCGACTGGGCGTGAGTTGGAATACATTCCCTGCCAACACCGACGCCTGGCGGGTGCCGCCTGGGTTCCCCCACTTCGATCCGGCCAAGTGGGCGAGCATTTGCAAACATATGGTGATGCACTACAACGCGGGTTGGGCGAATGGATTTCACTATTCCATCCGCTATTGGGAGATCTGGAACGAGCCAGATTATTCTCGATTTTGGAAAGGGACCGCCGAACAATACTGGACGCTGTATGAGCAGACCGCACGAGCGCTCAAAGCTTATGACCCGTCGCTGAAAGTCGGTGGCTGCGGCCTTGCGAACCTTGCAAACAAACCGTACTACACAAAGTTTATTAAGTTCTGTTCCTGCCGCAATGTGCCGTTGGATTTCTATTCCTGGCACATCTACAACCAGAGCCGACGTGAGTATCTTGTATGGGCCAGCCGAACCCGTGAGACTCTGGATCAGAATGGCTTCAAAGCCACGGAAAGCCACTGCACCGAGTGGAATGTGCTTTGCGGCAAGCCTGAGGATCCCAAGCACGTTAACCTCATCGGTGTCACCCACGTAGCGGGCACATTGATCGCCATGCGAGATAACGGAGTGTCGCGCGCCTACTTCTATCCCTTAACAAGCACATGGGGATTATTTGATCCAGACGGGAAATGGCGCAAACGCAGCTATGCCTTCCAGGCATTTCACTGGCTGCAGCGCGATACGCCTTTCCCCTTGGTCGTTGAGGGGCGCGAGGATACGAACTACGCTGTCGCAGCCGCACGGAGCGCGAACGCAAGTCTGGTTCAAGTGCTGGTGAGCGACATGGATTCCAAATATCGAGGCTTTGCTCTCGCCGTCGATCCCGATATAGGAATTCTGCTGAATCACATTATTGATATATGCGCTTTACTCGATGTGCCATTTGAAAAATGGTTCGCTGATTCTGGAATCAAGTCGGACAAAAACGATACAAAGCGTTATTTATTCAGAAAAGCGCAAATGACTGCCCATGTTACTCCCTAGCGTAGAGCAAATCATCCTAGACCACATCCAGGCCAACCGGAATATCCGCGAGTTTTGGCAGGGCAAGATTGTGAAGTGGCGGTCCGAGGGAAATAGCGAAGACAATGTCGCAATTGCGCTAGCCGAACATCTCCAGGTCGTTTACATGAGCGACGACTCGGCTCGTGAAGACCTCGAAGGTCTCATCGATTACGTCTCGCTGATGACAGCCGACTACAACTATGTCGCCTTCGCTTTGCTTGGCCGCGACTTCCGAACTGAAGCCGTCGCTGCAATGATTAAAGCCCCTCCGGGATGGCCCGAGCCATACTACGTTGGGAAAGACGGAAATACACTTGGCCCATACAGCTACGCTCAAATCAGAATCAAGTGGGCAGACGGGGAATTCATAGTCGAGGACAAAGCCTACCATGGACCATTGGGACAATGGCGACCTCTGCGAGAACTGGCTGAGCCCTGGACCGCGAAGGGATTTGAATCACCACCGCTAATTCCTCAGCTTGAGCAACCAAAGCGAACCAAGGGAACTAAGGACCGGCCCTTCCAAATTGCCGAGGATCAGTTCATACTCGCCGTAGTCCGAGCAGCAGTGGAGATCGACGGGCTCTTCGGGAAAAACATGTGGGAGCTGTCGTTCCAGTCCGACTACAAAGACGGGCTCCAGTGTTGGACGATAAAAGATCTGAGCAATAAATTTGAGGAGGTGTGGATTGCATCGCCCGGATTGGCTCCCGTCAAGATGCCGAACGGAGGTCCGAACCTCTTCGACTACATCACCCACAAAGACATCACGTTCTACCGGGAGTTTGTGCATCATGCGATTCGTCAAGGGCAGCTGGAGCGAGCGGCGGCTGCGGAAAAAGCCGCAACGAAACCCGACAAAGCCAAAGACTCAAACTTCACGATCTACGGTGGGTGTGGGTGCGCCATCCTCGGATTGGCGGGCATGGCGATTTTGGTTTTCGCATCCAGCACGGAAACGAGGATTGGGACCGTCGTGGTCGGCGTGATCCTCTTGATTGTTTTTGGCTCGCTCTCCCAATACTTCGACGAACGAAAAAAGAAAAATTCGGAAGGCAAGAAGACTTAAGGGGGCGCTGGAGGATTCATCCCACTGTTGCTGGGTGGCATGAAAGAACTTAATATGCTCAATCGAATTCAATTGCTAGCTATCGCCGTACTTGGTATCAGCATTGCACAGGGAGCGGACGACCTTCTCAAACATCGATTTGCCAACCCACCTGCGGAGACGAAACCTCGCTGCTATTGGTATTGGATCGATGGCCATATCACGAAGGAGGGCATCACCAAAGATCTCGAAGCCATGAATCGCGTGGGCATCGGCGAAGGGTATATCGGCATCATCGGCAAGCAAACTGACCCGCTGGAACCGAAAGCGCTCACGGATCCTTGGTGGAGCAATATCGAGCACGCGATCCGTGAGGGCGGACGGCTTGGCGTGGACATCGGTGTTTTTAACTCTCCTGGCTGGAGTCAGTCGGGCGGGCCATGGGTGAAGCCTGAGCAGGCGATGCGGTATGTCGTCTTGCCGGAGATCAAACTGCACGGTCCACAGCATTTTGAAGGCAAGGTGCCGACCCCTGGGGAGAACTTCCAGGATATCGCAGTGCTGGCATTTCCTGCGCCTGCGGGTGAAGGGGAGATTGCGAAAGAAACATCGCGTACGACGACAGCAGTGACGTTTGAGATGCCGACTCCTTTCACGGCACGAAGCGTGTCGGTTCAACTGAAAAAAGCGGTCAACGTCAAGGCCGAGTTACAGGTGTCGGACGACGGCAAACAATTTCGGACGATTAAGAAGTTCGATATCGATCGTCATAATATTTCACTGAATGTCGGCCCCGTGCCGCTGGCCCAGATTGCGGAATCCTTCCCCGAGACAAAGGCGCGGTATTTTCGCCTCAATTTCTCCGCGCCCTGTGAGCTCGGCGAAATCCGTATCTCGCCTGCGGCCCGGGTGGAGAGCTTCATGGATAAGCAGTTGGCTAAGGTCTTTCAGAGCCCGCAGCCGCCGTTTGATTTTTACACCTGGCCGCAGCAGGCTGAGCCGGAGTTGCCGGAGTTGATCGTCAACCCGGGAGCTGTGCAGAACCTTGGCAAAAAGTTGGGAGCGGATGGGACGCTCCGTTGGGACGTTCCTCCCGGGGACTGGGTCGTCGTTCGCGCCGGAATGATGCCGACCGGAACACAAAACAGCCCAGCGCCGAAGGAGGCCACGGGTTTGGAAGTGGACAAGATGAGCCGCTCTGCACTCAAATCGCACTTCGATGCCTATGTTGGCAATCTTTTACAACGCATGCCTGCCGCTGACCGCAAAGCTTGGAAGCATGTTGTTGCGGACAGCTACGAGACCGGGCCGGAGAATTGGACTGACGATTTTGCGCCTGAGTTTCAGCAACGCTACGGCTATGATCCTCTGACTTTTCTTCCGGTGATGACCGGGCGCATTGTTGGCAGCGCCGACCAATCGAGCCGCTTTCTGTGGGATCTTCGCCGGTTTGTCGCCGACCGTATCGCCAGCGATTACGTGGGGGGCCTCCGCGATTTGTGCCATGAGCATGGGTTGAGGATGTGGTTGGAAAACTACGGACATTGGGGATTTCCTTCCGAATTTCTGCAATACGGTGGGGCTTGCGACGAAATTAGCGGGGAGTTTTGGGCCACAGGCGGTTTGGGCAGCATCGAGTTGCGCGATGCCTCATCCGCTGCCCATACCTACGGCAAGCCGGTCGTTTGGGCCGAGGCATTTACGGGGGGACCGCAGTTCATCAATACTCCTCGCGAGCTGAAGGCGCGTGGGGATTGGGCTTTTTGTGAGGGGATTAACCAATACATGTTGCATGTCTATATCCACCAGCCTTGGGACGATCGTCGACCGGGTGTCAACGCTTGGTTTGGCACGGAGTTCAATCGCAACAACATCTGGTTTGAATATGCGAAACCCTGGATTGATTACCAGCGCCGATGCACGGTGATGTTGCAGGCAGGCCAGTCCGTCGCTGACATTGCCTATTTCATCGGGGAAGATGCTCCAAAGATGACCGGCTGTCGTAAGCCCTCGCTGCCGCCCGGCTACGATTTCGACTACATCAATGCCGACGTGATCATGAACCGTCTGCAAGTCAAAGATGGGAGGTTTGTCCTGCCCGACGGCACGTCCTATAAGCTTCTCGTGCTGCCGCCGAGCGAGACTATGCGGCCAGAGCTGTTAAAAAAACTGAGCGAGCTCATCGCCTCAGGCGGAGCGGTACTGGGCTCAGCTCCGACGCAATCGCCAAGCCTGGCAAACTTTCCTGCGTGCGACGCCCAGGTCAAAAAGCTCGCCGGTGAGCTGTGGGGTAAAGGACATGTAATGACCGACACCAATCTCGCCGATGCATTTGCGAAGTTGAAGGTTCCGGCTGATGTCGTCCGCCCGGCCGGCATCCTTTGGAAACACCGCCAGGACGGCAATACAGATATTTACTTTATTTCCAACCAGAAGGAACAGGAGCGCATCGAAACGATTTCCTTCCGCATCACCGGTCGCGTGCCCGAGTTGTGGTGGCCGGAGAGCGGAAAGATAGAATCCGTGCCGTTTATCGAGAAGGATGGGCGAACCGAAATCTCGTTGCCGTTTGCTCCGGCCGGTTCTGTGTTTGTGGTCTTTCAACACAAAAGATCCGAAGCACCGCTCTGCAAAGCAAATTTCCAAAAGGTGTCGGAAATCTTCGGACCATGGCAGGTCGAGTTTCCCTCGAAACGAGTGACATTCGCCAAGCTGATCTCCTGGCCGGAGGATCCCGACCCGGTGATCAAGTATTTCTCCGGCACGGCCACTTACCGGACGGAATTCCAAGTCGCCAAGGTCGCCCCCGATATGTATTTGGATCTCGGCATCGTTCACTCGATCGCCAAGGTACGGGTCAATGGGCAAGACCTGGGAATTCTTTGGAAATTGCCCTATCGCGTGGATATGAGCTCCACCTTGAAACCAGGGAAAAATACCCTGGAGGTCGAAGTGGTTAATACCTGGCTCAACCGCCTGGTAGGTGACAAACAGCCCGGGGTCACAAAACCAGAAACCTTCACATCCAGCAAAGTAGGTTCTGAAAAAACTCCGTTGACGCCGTCAGGTCTGCTCGGGCCGGTCACAATTCAAATCAATAAATGATTGTTCTCGCGCATAAAATATCTATTAATCCTCTATCATGAAATTCCGCATTCTTGCCCCCTGTCTCCTGCTGTCTGCAGTGTCCGCCCTCCATGCAGCCGTCAAACCGAATGCTCTATTTTCCGACAACGCGGTTCTTCAGCAGGGAGTGTCTGTTCCCATCTGGGGCACAGCCAATGAGGGAGAAAAAGTGACGGTTTCCTTTGCTGGGCAAAAGGTGGAGACGGTTGCGAGAGACGGGAAATGGAAGGTGGCCTTGTCGCTTCTCAAGGCAAGCGAGACGCCTCAGACGATGACGATTGCCGGGGAAAACACGATCACCATCAATAACGTGTTGGTCGGTGAGGTATGGGTCTGCAGCGGGCAGTCGAATATGGAATTTACATTAGATCGAGCGGGGAATGCTGACACGGAGATTCCGGTGGCCAATTACCCAAAGCTGCGAATGTTTACTGTCGGAAAGAATCCTTCGCTTCAGCCATTGACGGAAGAAACAGGGGCCTGGCAGGAATGTTCGCCGCAGACGGCTCCCAAGTTTTCAGCAGTGGGGTATTTCTTCGGACGTGACCTGATCAAATCGCGAGGATGTGCTGTTGGCATGATTAATACGTCATGGGGAGGGACAGTAGCTCAGGCCTGGACGAGCCTTTCAGGGTTGGAGAAGGATCCGAGATTTAAGGGATTTGTCCAGAGGGTGAACCAAATTGTTGCTGATTTCCCAAAAGTCTCTGCAAATAGTGCTCAGGATCAGGCTGCATACCAGGTTGCATTGAAACAATGGCAGGCAGAGGTAGGGAGAGACTACAATCCAAAAGAATCACAGTGGAGCAAAGATGTGCAAAAGGCCAAGCTTGAGGGAAAACCTGTCCCGCCGAAACCAGTTCCAGCAAGGCCAAAGCCTGTGGAACCACCGCTTCCGATGGGAAAGGTAGGCGGCCCCGCCGGAACACCGACCTTGCTCTACAACGGCATGGTTTCTCCGCTTCTTCCGTATGCCATCAAGGGGGTGATCTGGTATCAGGGAGAGTCCAACGTCTTCAATGCGGGAGAGTATCGGAGTTTGTTTCCCCGGATGATTGCCGATTGGCGCGAGAAGTGGAACCAGGGAGCCTTTCCATTTCTCTTTGTTCAGATTGCCCCCTACAACGATATGACGCCGGATATTCGCGACGCACAGTTGATTACTTGGAAAAATACGCCCAATACCGCGATGGTCGTCACAACCGATGTCGGCGATGCGAAAAATATCCACCCCAAACAAAAAGAACCGGTGGGTGATCGACTCGCGCTCGCCGCTCGTGCGCTCGCCTACGGGGAAAAGATCGAATATTCTGGTCCCGTTTTCGATGCGATCCGGATCAACGGGAATACCGCGGTGCTGACATTCACTCATTCCGCGAGCGGGCTTGTCGCCAAGGATGGAGAGCTGAAAGGGTTTGTCATCGCAGGCTCCGATCACAAGTTCGTTCCGGCGGCAGCGAAAATCGCAGGCAACACGGTGGTTGTTTCCAGTCCGGACGTCGCGCGCCCGACCGCCGTTCGCTACGGTTGGGCAAATGTTCCTGACGTCAATCTCTTCAATAAAGAGGGTCTGCCCGCCACGCCGTTTGGTGCCGATAGCGAGCCTGCTAAACGCTAACGCAGTTCACTTACCGATCAACTTATGAAACCATTAGCGAAATGGCCAATTTTGCTGGCAGCCATGCAAATGGGATCGTTCGGCACGGCGATCCGTGCTGAAGATGAGATGGCTCGCGACTTTGCAAAGCCGCCGGCCGCAGCTCATCCGGGGATATTTGCCTTTATGCTGCCCTACGGCCCGGTGCCGGACGAGGCGATCAAGCGGGATATTCAGGAAATGAGAGCCAAGGGGATACAGACCTGCATTATCTACACTCCAGGGGCAGGAGTGGCGCGGCGCGATACGAAACTCGTTTATGGCGAGACCGAGAACCGGGTCGAGCCGACCAAGGAATATCTCGGCGCTGGCGTCATTGACGAGGTCATGGGCGAGGGAAACAAGCGGTGGTCGGACGAGTGGCGAAACTCGATCCGGGTTGCAGCCAAGGAAGCCGCACGCGTTGGCCTGGAGTATGGGTTCTCTATCGAGGGTGCCGGCAACAGGGAGCCGCAGGTCTTGCCGCTCGAATATTCGAAGCAGACGCTGGTTTTTTCCTCTACGAACATCAAAGGGGGAGCGCGTGTGGAGGCGAAGCTTCCGCTGCCCGAAAAGGTGCCGCTTCAAGAAGACAAGACTCCGCTGTTTTATCGGGACATCACCGTGCTTGCAGTGCCCGCTCACGGCGATGTGCAGCCCTCACAGATCGTTGATGTCACGAGCAGCATGAGCTCGGATGGGCAGTTCCGCTGGGATGCCCCTGCGGGAGATTGGAGCATCCTGCGCTTCGGACACACCGTGGATAAAAATCCTCTGGTGTACGATCACCTGACAGCCGAAACGGTGGAGAAACGGTGGGAGATTCACACGGGCAAGCTGCTCGCGGATATGACTCCGGAAGAGCGGAAGGGGCTGCAGCTCGTGGAATGTGACAGCTATGAGGGCGGACCACAGACTTGGTCCAAGCACTTTGCGGACGACTTTCGCAAGCTTCGCGGGTATGATATCCTCAACTGGATGCCGGTCTTGGCTGGCCGGGTGGTTGTCGATGCCGACCAGAGCGCAAGATTTCAGCGCGACTACCGCCTCACGATTAGCGACCTGTTTATCGAAAACTTCTACGCCAAAAATCGGGCATTGGCAAAGGTCAACGGTTTGACTCTCTACGCCGAAGGGGCGGGTCCACACCAACTGACGACCGATCTTCTCAAGACCATCGGGCGCTGTGACGTGTCCATGGGCGAGTTTTGGATGCCAGGAACTCATCGGGGAGTCGAAGATCCCACGCGTTTTCTCTTGCGCGATGCGGCGGCGGCCGCCCACGGCTACGGGATGAAGGAGGTCTTTTGCGAGGCGTTCACCGGCGGCAACGACTGCTGGAGGGAGGCGCCATTTCAGCTGAAGCCATGCGCCGACCAGGCGTTTTGCGATGGATTGACCCGCCCGTGCATTCATGGCTACACGATTTCTCCCTGGAACGATGATGCCCCGGGAGTCGTCTATTGGGCTGGCACCTATTTCAACCGCCATACCACTTGGTGGAACCAGTCGCCTGCGTTTCTCGATTATCTGGCGCGCTGCACCTACCTCCTGCAGCAGGGGGTATTTGTTGCGGATGTGGCCTTCTTTAACGGAGACGGGATTGGCAAACCGGTGCCGCGCAAGGCGGAAAGAGGGGAGCTTGCCGGACTTTATGATTACGACATGGTCAACTCCGAGATTCTTCTCACACGGATGAACGTGAAAGATGGGCGCATTGTTCTGCCCGATGGGCTCAGCTATCGGCTGTTGGCGTTATCTGGCAATGACCCCCTGCAGGTCGAGGTATTGCGCAAGCTGGTCGCCATGGTGGAGGCCGGGGCAACCATTCTAGGATCTCGGCCGTCGGGGCCGTACGGCTTGAAGGATGATCCTGCGGAATTCACGGCACTTGCCGATAAGCTTTGGGGTGCGGGCCAGCCGACGCCGTCGGGTGAGAAGGCATTTGGCAAAGGTCGTGTCGTCTGGGGAAAGCCGGTTCTGCAATTTCTGAAAGACGATGGAGTGCTTCCTGATGTGGAATTTGCCGGGGTCAGTCCGAAGGGCGTCATGGACTGGATTCACCGCAAGTCCGGCGACGAGGATATCTACTTTGTCTCCAGCCGGTGGCAGCCGGTCGAGCAGGTGGAATGCACCTTCCGCGTCAGTGGAAAACTTCCTGAGCTATGGGATCCGGTGACGGGAAAAGCACGGGAAGCAGGAGCCTTCCGCCAAGAGAACGGACGCACGATTGTGCCGATCAGGTTCGACCCGTGCGGCTCCACGTTCGTTATCTTTCGCAAGCCGACGACGGAGGTCGCATGTTCCGGGAAAAACTGGGACGAGTTCAAACCCCTTCAGGAAATCACCGGGCCATGGACGGTGAGCTTTGATCCCAAATGGGGAGGCCCGCAGGAAGTGCGTTTTGATCGGCTCGCTGATTGGACTACGCGTGCGGAGGAGGGGATCAAGTATTACTCCGGCAAGGCGACTTATCGGAAGACGTTCGATCTGCCTGCGTTGCCAAAAACGAAAACCTATCTCAATTTGGGAGACGTTCGCGAGCTGGCGGCGGTGCGCCTCAACGGGCGGGATCTGGGAGTGCTCTGGACCAAGCCATTCCAAGTGGATGTGACCGATGCGCTGAAAATAGGCACCAACAGCCTGGAGATCGACGTGGTCAACCTCTGGCCCAACCGCCTGACGGGGGACACGTTCCTGCCGAAGGAGAAGCGCTTCGCCCGCACCAACATGACCAAGTATACCCAGGCCAGCCAGCTGCTTCCTTCCGGACTTCTGGGGCCGGTGACCATTCAATCCTCTCTAAATACAAAATCCCCCTGAGCAGGCTTGCTCAGATCCTATTTGGAGACTGTCCGCGATCTTTGCAGTTCAAAACCTGCCGAAGTGCTGGACGAAAAAATAATTCTGGATGGCTATAATCTTGCTTGGGCCTCATGGCGCGACTTCAAAAGTGGCTTTCAATGAAAGCACAACCTTCTTAATGTGGTCACGCACCGTGATTTCGACTGTGTAAGTGCCGGACGGGTCTTGAGAATCGATCTGAATTCCCATGCGTTCTTTCGCAAGCTGGAGGGCGTGGGCGGGAACAACATACTTGCCCTTCAAGCCAACAAAATCCTTTTGCTCGCCATAGATACTGCCGTCCGGCTTTCTAATCAATATGTCATAGGTCACGTCCACGGAGCCTGTGGAATCAATGCCCGGATCGACGAAAAGAATCGCCGAAAAAAGCGGAACATTTCGATGCGCCTTGTTTTTCTCCAACATTTTCAGGTTCGGTGTTTCCGGCTTGTTCCAATCCTCGAAGAACTGTGCGCTCTGGGTTAAATAAAGTTGTGCTCCAAAGCCATTCTTGGACTTCATATTTGGAGTGTCGGCAACCGGCTTGCCATCCTTGCGCCAAGCAGTGGAGTCGTTTCCGAGTAAGGAAGCGCCAAATAGCACAGCAATGAGAAAACAAATCATGGTTTTCATGGTGACGGTGGAATGAAAAGCCCTGACAACAAGGTTCTCCCATCCCGGTAGCACTGTCCATAACAAAAAGGCGGGATCCCTCTTCTCGGGGCTAATGATTGGGGTGGTGCGCCGACGGTGCGCCTCTTCCTCCGGCGCGGTTTTTTCTCCGATCCGCCCGTCCCCGATCCCTCATTCAAAAATTTCCGCCGTCCATCGCGCGGGACTCTTCGGCAATCATCTTCCGGTAAGTCGCGAGGGCGAGAAGCGGGAAGTGTTGGCGATACATGTCGTATTTGAGGTAGAAGACGCAGGGGAAGCCCGTGCCGGTCGTGGCGTCTTCGGTCCATGACCCGTCGGCGTTCTGCTGCCGGACGAGCCAGGCAATGCCTTGGCGGATCGCGTTGCGGCGGGCGTCGCCGCAGGCGCAGAGCCCCATGAGCGCCCAGGCCGTCTGGCTGGGCGTGCCGGGCCCTCGCCCTTTGAGTGCCGCGAAATTGTAGCTTTCGCACGTCTCGCCCCAGCTCCCGTCGTCGTTCTGGCAGCTTTCGAGCCAATCGCGTCCCCGGCGGAGCCACTCCTGATCCATATTTTCGCCGATGGCGGCGAGCCCGCGCAGGGCCTGCCATGTGCCGTAGATGTAGTTGACGCCCCAGCGCCCATACCACGAGCCGTCGGCTTCCTGTGTGCGGCGCATGAGCGCGATCGCGCGACGGACGACCCCGCTCTGACGGTCGTAGCCGATCGCCCCGAGGAGTTCGAGAACGCGGGCGGTGAGGTCGCTGCACGTCGGGTCGAGGATGGCATTGTGGTCGGCAAAGGGGACGTGTTCGAGCCACGAGGCATTGATGTCCTTGTCGAAGGCCGCCCAGCCGCCGTCCGCGCATTGAAAGCTGAGCAACCAGTTCAACGCCCGCTGGAACTGGGCATCGCGGGAGCGCACATCGCGGGCCGCGACCTGGCGCAGGGCCATGAGCGCCATCATCGTGTCGTCGGTGTCGGGGTAATATTTGTTTCCGTGCTCGAACGCCCAGCCGCTGGGCTCGGCCTCCGGGATGCGGATCGCCCAGTCGCCCTTGAATCGGACTTCCCTGTTTTCTAGCCAGTCGGCGGCGCAAACGAGTGCGGGGTGGTCGGGCGGCAAGCCGGACTCGGCGAGAGCAATGGTGGTGATCGCCGTATCCCAGACCGGAGAGAGACACGGCTGGATGCGGAAGCCGTCGTCGTCCTCGACGAAAAGCCCGGCAAAATCGCGGGCCGCCTTGGTGACGAGCGGATGGTCGTCCGGATAGCCGAGCACGCGGAGGGCCATCATGCCGTTGAGCATGGCGGGGAAGATCGCGCCCAGACCATCGCTGCCCTCGCCCATGCGCTCGACCATCCAGGATTTCGCCGCCGCGAGCGCACGGCGGCGGAGCGGGTGGATGGGAAGCTTGTTGTAGAATTTCAGCAGACGATCACAGCGCAGGAAGAAATTGCGCCACGCCCAAAAACGGTTTTCTTTTTTGAGCGAGAGATCGGTATTTTCGAGGCCGGCCGGGTAGAGTTCATGGAGCTGCATGGCGGCTGGCAGCGTGCGGATCGGCTTGTAGTGGTTGAGGATCGTGAGCGGGGCGATGATCGTCCGGCTCCAGGCCGACATCTCGTAGAGGTTGAAAAAAAACCACCGGGGCAGAAGAAAGATTTCCGGGGGAATTGTCGGCACATATTGCCACGGGAACTGGCCGAGCAGGGCGAGGTAGAGTCGCCCGTAGGTATTCATCTGGGGGATGCCGCCGAGGCGCAGGATGTTGGCGCGCGCCTCAAGCATCCAGTCGGCATTTGGCGAATCGCCGGCCAGCTTGAGCGCGAAATACGCTTTGATCGAGGCGTTGATTTCGGAGGGGCCGCCGACAAAGATATTCCAGCCGCCATCGGCGAGTTGCTTGCGGCGGATGTGCTCGGCGCATTTGTGTTGGAGTGCCGCATCGGCAGACCCGCACCAGTGCATGTAGAGGACGTAGTCGCAGCAGAGCGTGGCATCGACAATGAGCTCGCCCTCCCAGTGCCCATCCGGATTTTGCAGGCGCAGAAGGTTTTCCTGCGAGCGGAGCACGGCGCTGTCTACCGACTGCAGAGCGGCCAGCTGGTCGGTCCCTGCGTCGAAGGCTGCGATGTTGTGGAGGGAGTGCTTCACGCGGCGGCGGGAGCCTGCTGTTGCGGATGTCCGGTTTTATGGCCCTTGCCGGCGCTCACGCCATTGAAAGCATGGACATCGGCCCCCTCCGCCCGCCGCGGGGGCTTTGCGCCAAAGTTGAAGGCGATGTTTGCCCACGTGTCGCCCGGCTGTCCGTCAAGGCCGAGCGTGGCCGTCGGCTCGTAGCCGCAGTGGACCATGCAATTCGTGCAGCGCGAACCGCGCGCCTTTTCTTCGACCATCCCGTAGTTTTCCCACGGCGTCTTTTCCAAGAGCTCGCGGTAGCTCGCGTGGTGGGCGTCGGTCATCAGGTAGCATGGGCCCTTCCAGCCGCGCACGTTGCGTGTCGGGATTGCCCACGCCGAGCAGGTCAGATCCCGCTTCCCGGCCAGAAAATCCAAATAGATCGGCGTGCCAAAAAATGTGAACCGCTCCGCCCATTCGCGAATGTCTTTGAACTTCTCGCGCGTCGTCTCGCGGGTGAGGAAAAAGTTCTCAGGCTCGACGTCGAGCCGTTTGATCATGTCGGCCTTGGCGGCATCGTAATCGTAGCCGGGCGAGATCGTATGCCCGTCCACCCCCAGCCATGAAAGAAAATCAAACATCTCCTCGATCTCCCGCATGTCGGTTTCCTTGTAGATCGTCGTGTTGGTGGCGACCTGGTAGCCGAGGATTTTTGCCATCTGGATGGCGGCGATGCATTCCTGGAAGACGCCCTCGCGTTCGACAATCAGATCGTGCGTGCGTTCGAGTCCGTCGAGGTGGACGTTCCAATACATCCAGCGTGATGGCC
>Ga0118677_10000494_pt1 | contig 86871 bp, 74 predicted proteins | sample AliMusrvi5mmetaG_FD_86154 | JGI IMG/M metagenome (GOLD analysis project Ga0118677, IMG submission 86154)
GCTCTGCGGCGTTCACGCGGACTTTAACGCGCCGGGCCAATTCGCCGATGTCGTCCGCATCTACGCCGATGCCGGCGTGGAGATCGTGTCCCTCGGCGTCCAGACATTCACCGGTGCCGACAGCGGGAAGGCCTGGTTCGAATGCGCGGCCGCAGCCGGCGCCAGGCACATCTCCGCGCATTTCCAAATGAACCTACCTCAACGCCATTCCGAAAGTCCGCGCCTGGTGCAGGGAGTATGGAATCCGGGTCGGCTGTCGAAATGCCCGACGCCGCCTTGAAAGCGTGCGTGGACTCCATGCGCACAACCCTGGCCTCGCTGGAGCAGGAGCCAGTAGATTAGGGAAACTCAGACGGAATGAGAGGAGCGAAGGCTTGGGGGTGGCGTGCTCTGATCACATCCAACTCAGAGGTTGTTACTCCATATTCCCAGCAAGTTGGTGGAGCCGAGTTGCCTCGGCATCAGATAGACGCCGCCGTCGCCGCCGACACGGAAAACAACAAAACCTTTGCTGCTGAACAGGGGCGTCGCTGAGTTGCTGGTCCATACGGCACCAGATGCTCCTGGCGTGACATTTCGTGTATAGCACAGCACTTGACTCCCATCGGAGCCGTCTGTCTTGGCAACCATAATGCCGTTCGTGTTTGCGGTCGTGACCGCTGTACTTGATACGATGGCTCCTGCAACGGACATGATTTTCGCGAAATCATTCGAGGAGATATATGATGGGGCGACGTTGGTGGCCCAAGGTGCATAAGTGCCATAAGTGGCCGGCCATCCCAAGTTCGTATCGCCGGTCGTGGTGCCATCCAGCGACATCTGCATGCATGTCAAGTGAAGCTGCTTCATGTTGCTGAGGGCTTGGGTCATCTGGGCCTTGGCGATGCCGCCGAGAACGGCCGGGATGGCGAGCGAGGCCAGGATGCCGATGATGGAGATAACGACGAGGAGTTCGATGAGGGTGAAGCCAGAAGGACGTTTCATAAGATGCTGCGGGAAATTGGCGCATTTGGCTTCCCGTGTCAAACGCATTATCAGAAAAATTGCCAGGCGACGGGATATCCCGTCACACGCAGGCGTCGGCTTTCGGCCTTTCCATTTTGTGGAGAGCCTTGCGCAGTTTCGCGAGTGCAATATTCTGCAACTGGCGGATCCGCTCGCGGGTCACGCCGAATTTCACCCCGACATCCTCCAGCGTCTTCGGTTTCTTTCCGTCGAGACCGAACCGGCAATTGATGATCCGGCGCTCGCGTTCGTCGAGCACATCCAGCAGACCGCCCACTTCGTTGTGGAGGTCTTTGTCGCGCAGCATCTCAAAGGGATCCTGAGCTTCGGTATCGCCCACCAGATCCCCGAACTGAGTCGAATCATCGTCCCCGATCGGCTGGTCAAGAGAAGTCGGTCGAATCGCCGCGCTCTTGAGTGCCGTGACCTTGGCGGGAGACAGCCCCACTTCCTCGGCCAGTTCGTCGTCAGAGGGCTCGCGCCCCAACTCCTCGGTCATCTGCATCGAAACCCGCCGCATCTTGGAAATTTTATCCACCAAATGGACGGGCAGACGGATCGTTTTGCTTTGGTTGGCTAGGGCGCGCTTGATGGATTGCTTGATCCACCAGGCGGCATACGTGCTCAGCTTTCCGCCCTTTTTCGGGTCGAACCGCTCCACCGCCTTCATCAGGCCGATGTTTCCCTCGGAAATCAGGTCGAGCAACGGCAGGCCGTAGTTGCTGTAGTCGCGCGCAATCTTCACGACGAGCCGCAGGTTGCACCGGACCATCCGCGACCGCGCGGCCTGGTCGCCCCGCTTGATCTTTCGCGCAAGCTGCACTTCCTCTTTGATTGTCAAAAGCGGAAACTGCCCGATCTCCCGCAGGTAAAGCTGAAATCCTGTGTCTGAATCTTCGATGGCCATAAGTATTTTGGGGTTTTTGCAAGTTCCAACAGGTTTTCCATCTCTGGAATTGGCCGGAAACTCTTGTTAACGAGGTTAAATGTCAGACCGTCAGACCGAGGGTTCGTTCAAAGAAAAATCGAAAAATATTGAAAGTATTGATTTGGGTCATAAAAATCTGAGAGCCGGGCGAGGGGGGATTCAGTCTAACCGGCACGGGGAGGGAGCCGAAAATCCTGTTTTACGGGGTTTTTTCGACGATCGCGCTTTACAGGGAATTCCTCCGGTGGCGATAGTGTGCGGCTCGCGATGAAAACAGAAATTGGGATTGGGCTGGCTGGCTTTGGCACGGTGGGATCCGGGGTTTACAAGAACCTCGCGCGCAACGGTGCCTTGATGGAAGAGCGCACGGGGGTGGTGTTTTCGGTGCGCCGCATCGCGGTAAAAGATCTGGCCGAGCCGCGCCGGGTGGACGCGCCGGACGAGCTTTTCGTCACGCGGCCGGACGATTTGATCGAGGATCCGTCGATCCGGATCGTGATCGAGATGATGGGCGGGATCGAGTTTCCGCTCCGTTTCATCCGGCGGGCGATCGAGGCGGGCAAGGTCGTCATCACCGCGAACAAGGCGCTGCTCGCCGAGCACGGGAAGGAAATATTCGAGCTGGCGGAGGCAAAGAATGTGCCGGTTTTTTTCGAGGCGGCGGTGGCGGGCGGGATCCCGATCATCAAAGCCGTCCGCGAGGCTTTCGTCGGGAACCGGTTCGAGTCGATCCACGGGATCTTGAACGGCACGAGCAACTACATCCTCACGCGGATGACCGATTCCGGCATGGATTTCGGCCCGGCGCTGGAGGAGGCGAGGAAGCTCGGTTACGCGGAGGCCGACCCCACGCTCGATGTCAATGGCTGGGATGCCGCGCACAAGGCGATCATCCTCGCCTCGCTGGCTTACGGGTTCTGGGTCGAGCCGTCGAAGGTCCTGGTCGAGGGGATCGAAAAGATCACGGCGGCGGACATCCGGTTTGCCGATGAACTCGGCTACCGGATCAAACTTCTCGCCGCGATCAAGGCGGACGAGAGCGACGAGATCGAGGTGCGCGTCGCCCCGACTTTGATCCCGAAATCCCACGTTCTGGCTTCGGTGAACGGGGTTTTCAACGCGGTGGCCGTCCGGGGCGACGTGGTCGGCGAAACGCTTTTCTACGGGCGCGGCGCGGGGCAGGATCCGACGGCGAGCGCGGTCCTGGGCGACTTGGCCGAGGCGGGGATTTCGTTGGCCTCGCCCCGTGAGTCCTGCGGGTTTGCATCGCATGACTTTTATGGCCGGTGCAAGCCGGTGGCAGATTCCATTTCCAAATTTTACCTGAGGCTCGGTGTCGAAGACCGGCCCGGCGTGCTGGCGCAGATCGCGGGAGCCCTCGGCGAGGCGGGGATCGGCATCCTCTCCGTCATCCAGCCGGAAAGCCATGTCGAGGGACCGGTTCCGCTCATGCTCACCCTCCATGACTCCCCCTATGGCAAAATGCAAGCGGCTGCGGCGACACTCGCGGCTCTCCCGTGCGTGAAATCCGAACCGCTGCTTCTGCACATGGAGTCCTTCTCGTGAAACAACCGCTCCACGACCGCGGGGTCATCTCCCGATACAAAGCTTTTCTGCCGGTGACCGATGCCACCCCGGTGATCTCGCTCAACGAAGGCTCCACCCCGCTCATCCACTCGCCAAAACTCAGCGAGCGGGCAGGCGCGGAGGTCTATCTCAAATTCGAGGGCCTCAACCCGACCGGTTCTTTCAAGGACCGCGGCATGACCGTCGCCCTCTCGAAGGCCGTCGAGCGTGGGGCCACCACCGTCATTTGCGCCTCGACAGGAAACACCTCCGCCGCCGCGGCCGCCTATGCCGCTCGCGCCAGCATCCGATGCGCTGTCATCCTGCCCGCCGGAAAAATCGCCGCCGGGAAGCTGGTCCAAGCATTTGCCTACGGCGCGAAAGTCGTGGCCATCCGCGGAAATTTCGACGACGCCCTCCGGATCGTTCGGGAGTTCGGCGGCGTCGAGGGGGTCGCGATCGTCAACTCGATCAACCCCGACCGGATCGAGGGACAAAAAACCGCCTCGTTTGAAATCATCGAGGAACTCGGTGATGCGCCGGACATCCACATCCTGCCGGTCGGAAACGCGGGGAACATCACCGCCTACTGGAAGGGCTACCGCGAATTCCACTCCGCTGGCCGCTCTGCCCGCCTGCCGAAAATGGTCGGCTTTCAGGCCGAGGGGGCCGCGCCGATTTACCTCGGGCATCCGGTCGATCCCCACACGGTCGCCACCGCGATCCGCATCGGGAACCCGGCGAGCTGGGAGGGGGCGAACGCCGCCGTCAAGGAATCCGGGGGATGCATCGACATCGTCACCGACCAGCAAATCCTCGACGCCCAGCAATGGCTCGCCTCCCACGAGGGAATTTTTGTCGAGCCCGCGAGCGCCGCGAGCGTGGCCGGGCTCCTGAAATGCGTTTCTTCCGAACGCTGCGCCGCGTGCCCGCTTCCTCTGCGCGCCGGCGGGAAAATCGTCCTCACCGTCACCGGGCACGGCTTGAAAGATCCCGACGCACCGGTGAAACACGGCGGATTTGCCCCCATCGAGGCGGATGCGGACTTGACCGCCGTGCGCCGCGTGCTTGATTGAGGTGAAATGCTTGAAACCTTGGCTGCCCCGCTTCCTGCCCGTGAGCCACGTCGCTTTGACTACGACGAGCTCCGCCGTGTCGTGCCGGAATCCAACCTGCCATCCGAACTGTGGGACGGAGAGTTTTCCATGAGCCCGGCCCCGAGTTACTACCACCAGGATATCATTGCGCGGCTCACGGAAATCCTGACAGCATGGGCATCGCGCGAGAACGCCGGAATCGTGCGGTTTGCTCCGCTTGATGTCGTGCTCAGTCCGAGGTTTTGTGTTCAGCCGGATATTATTTTCATCTCCACGGCCAAGAAGAACATGGTGCGCAGGCAGATTCAGGGTGCCCCCGACCTGGTCGTGGAAGTTCTCTCGGAATCCAACTGGCAGCACGATAAAATTGAAAAAAAGGCGCTCTACGAACAGTTTGGCATCCAGGAATACTGGATCGTCGACCCCGATTCCCGCATGGTCGAAATCTGGACGTTGCGGGGCGGTGAATACGCCCTTCACGGACGTTGGAACAGAGCCGGTTCGGCAGATTCCCCGCTCCTCGCCGGTCTCCAGGCCGACTTGAAGACCATCTTTGCCGGACTCGACGAATTTTCCGAAGACTGAGAATGCCCATCGTCGTCCAAAAATACGGCGGCACGTCCGTCGGAAATCCCGAAAGAATCCTGAACGTCGCCCGCCGGGCGGTCGGGACCCAGCAGGCGGGGAATTCCGTCGTGGTCGTCGTCTCCGCGATGTCGGGCGTGACCGACGGGCTGATCAAGCTCGCCCGGCAGGTTTCCGACCGGCCGACCGACCGCGAGATGGACGTGCTTCTCGCGACCGGCGAACAGACCACCATCGCCCTCACGGCCATGGCCATCCACTCGCTCGGTGCCAAGGCCATCTCGCTCACGGGATCCCAGGCCGGGATCATCACCGACGGGATCCACACCAAGGCGAAGATTTCCAACATCACCCCCCGCCAGATCCGCAAGCATCTCAACGAGGGCTTCATCTGCATCGTCGCCGGATTCCAAGGCCAAACCCTCCAGGGGCACATCACCACGCTCGGCCGCGGCGGCTCCGACCTCACCGCCATCGCGGTCGCCGCCGCGCTCAAGGCCGACAACTGCGAGATCTACACCGACGTGGACGGGGTTTACACCTGCGACCCGCGCGTCGTGCCGGACGCCCGCAAGCTCGATACCATCGACTACGACGAGCTCCTCGAAATGGCCAGCTCCGGCTCGAAGGTCATGCAGTCGCGCTCGGTCGAGTTCGCGAAAAAATTCCAAGTGCCTTTCGAGGTGCGCAGCAGCTTCAACACCAACCGGGGAACCATTGTGAAAGAAGAACCATTCGGACTTGAAAACGTCGTCGTCCGCGGCATCAGCATCGAACGCAACCAGGCGAAGGTCACGATCACCAACGTGCCGGACAAACCGGGCACCGCCTCGCGCATCTTCACCGCGCTGGCGGAGGCGAACGTGAGCATCGACGTCATCGTACAGAATGTCTCGGTGAGCGGGACCACCGACATTTCCTTCACGATGAACGGCGACGAGCTCGAAAAACTCGGCGGCCTGATCGACGCGGTCGCCAAAGAAATCGGCGCGGGGGACGTGACCAAAAAGAAGGGCGTCGCCAAGCTCAGCGTCGTCGGCATCGGCATGCGCTCCCACTCGGGCGTCGCCGCCAAACTGTTCGAGTGCCTCGGCAACGGCGGAGTCAACATCCAGATGATCTCGACCTCGGAAATCAAAATCGCCGTGATCATCGACGAGCAGAAAATCGAGTCCGCCGCCAAACTCGCCCACGAAGCCTTCGGCCTCGCCGCCGCAAGCTGACCCCCCGGATTTTCATTGAGCAAACCGGCGGCGTCCGACAGTTTGGGTGGGAATGGAACTGGTGAATTTGACGCGGCGCACGGAGATCGGATCCAACTCGTATTGGCTGAGCGTCGGAGGAAAGAATCTCGTCCTCGACGCGGGGCTGCACCCGAAGCTGGAAGGGCTTGCGGCGATCCCCGACTTCTCTCGCGTGCCCGAGGGAAAAGTGGACGCGGTCTTTGTCACCCACGCGCACCAGGACCACGTCGGCGGCCTGCCGGTCCTCACCCGCCGCGAAGCGCAGGCCCGCGTCTTCATGACCGAGCAGACCGCCCGCATCGCGGAAGTCATGCTGCACAACTCGGTCAATGTGATGACCCGCCAGCGCGAGGCTGACGGGATCATCGAGTATCCGCTGTTCACGCACCGCGGCGTGGATTTTTGCGCGCAGGCCTGGCATACCAGACCCGTCAGGAGGCGCTGCAACCTCCTCGGCGATCCCTCGGACGACGACGCGGAGGTGACGTTCGAATTTTTCGATGCCGGACACATCCTGGGATCCGCGGGGATTTTGATCCGCTTCAAAGGGCGCACGGTTTTCTACACGGGAGACGTCAATTTCGAAAACCAGACGCTGATGAAAGGGGCGGCCTTTCCCGAGGAGGGCGTGGACGTGCTCATCATGGAGACCACGCGGGGGGATTCGCCCGTCCCGCCCGGATTCTCCCGCGCGAACGAGGAGGACCGGCTCGTTCGCGGGATCCGCCGCGCGTTCGAGAGCGGCGGGAGCGTCACGATGCCGGTTTTTGCCCTCGGGAAAACCCAGGAGCTTCTGGCCATGCTCTGGAACATGCGGATCCGCGGGCTCCTGGCCCATGTCCCGATCTACATCGGCGGGCTGAGCACGAAAATCACGGGCATTTACGACGCGCTCGCCGAGACCTCGATCCGGAGCCACCCCGAGCTGCAACTCCTCCAGGAAATGGCGCCCTACGTCCTCTCGGGAAAAGAGATCAACACCGTCGCCCCTCGAAAAAAATGCATCTTCGCGCTCTCGAGCGGCATGATGACCGAGCACACGCTCTCGAACATCTTTTGCAGGAAGGTGCTGGGCGATGCGAGCCAGAGCCTGTTTTTCGTCGGCTACTCCGATCCCGAATCCCCCGCCGGCCGCATCCGCCGGGCCCCGCAGGACTCGCCGGTCAGCCTGGATCCGGATTCCTCCCCGATCCCGCTGCGTTGCCATATCGAGGAGTTCCAGTTCAGCGCGCACGCCAGCCGCGAAACCCTCCGGAACTACGCCCTGCTCCTGAGGCCCTCGAAGGTCGTCCTCGTCCACGGCGACCGCCCGGCGATCGACTGGTTCCAGCTCGCGCTCTTCAAGGAACTGCCGGAGACCGAGGTCATCGTGCCGGAACCCGGAAAACCGGTGAAGCTCGGGTAGATTTCAAGGCGGACTGGTTTTTCCAAAACAGAAGCACTCACGCGGGGACGCTGGGAACGCGGAGGAAAAGACGATGGCTCCCGCCAAGCCAAAGGAGCGCGGGCAAATGGGTGCAGGGCTTGCCTGTCGTGCCAATGGACACTGCTCAGAGGAATCGGATCCAGGGATTTTTGGCGAAGCGAGATGGTATTGCAGCGTAGGCTGCCCACTTTACCCGGAATATCCTCTGACAAGATCCTTGTCTTCGTCATCAACGACCGGGCTGGCGAGGACTGCGGCGCGGATGCGCTCGAACAGGCCCGCAGGAAGATCGGGGTGATAGGCCATTTTCTTGCGCTCCACCAGCTCTGCCATTTCGCTGAGGCTACGGCGCAGGATCACATTGCCATCCACGGCCGTGGGACGATCCAGCGGCGCGTAGTCATCCGGGCCGAACTCCACCACCGTTTGCGGCCGCTCCCGGTTTCGCGTCCGCACCTTTTCGATCTGCGAGGTGAAGACCGTCAGCAACAGCAGTTCGTCCCCCAGCGGATCGCGGTTGAGGACCACAAAAAAATGCGGCAGTTCCGACGAAAGCTCCCGTGCTTGAAAATAGAACACGCTGCCGGAGCGCAATCCCAGTTTCAGCTCCAGCGGCAACTTGCCGGGCAGCATGGGAAGCTCAACTGAGGATGCGCTCGGCGTCAAACCGCTCCTGGATGCCCTCGGCGAGCGCTCGGCGTTGCTCCTCGTCGAGCGGATGGCAGACTTCGATTCCCGGTTCCGGGTCCTCCAGAAAATCTCGATAGCACATCGGCGCCCGGGTTTCCCTCCCGCCTTCCAGCGCGGCCTCGTGGCGCTTCCATTCGGGATACTGGTGCGTGTAGTCGGCAAGTTTGAAGCTGTCCATTTGCCCGAATTTTTCCCAGACCCAGGCCAGCGCCGTCCGGTCGGACTCCGACAGCGCGCGGGCTTCGACCTCCGCCGTTGAGCGGAAGCTGAATCGGTCCACCGGGGCCAGAAATTGGGCTCCGTAGGCCCGCTCGTCGTCGCTCAGAAAATCCCCCATTTCGGCGAGATCCTTCGCCCCCGAGGCCACCGGACCAAACGGCATGGCCAGATATTCGTCCCCGGTGATCGGACGGCCGTAGCGCCGCAGATGGTAGCGATCCGCAAAATATACCAGCTTGAGCGCTTTCAGCTTGTTGATTTCCCCGCCGGACTGCCGCGCGAAGAAATTCAAGACCTGGGTCGTCTTGCGATGGGAAAAGGGAAAGGCCATGGAGAATTCTGAACGGGGTAAAATAGCACGCTAGTCAAGACGTTGCCAGCGTGTTCACGAAAACTCCCGTGTTCATGGATCCGTGAACATGCCTGTTTTCGTGAACAGTTACTCGAACCCGTCTGGACCTACACCCTCGGCGGCTATCAGGTGCTCAAGAAATGGCTCAGCTACCGCGAGAGCGCCCTGCTCGGCCGCCCGATCACAGGCGAAGAAGCGCAGGAATTCACCCACCACGTCCGCCGCATCGCCGCCATCGTGGCCATGCAGGACGCGCTGGACTCGCACTACTCGGCATCCATTCTCGGAATCTCACGGACAATGGATTTTCATGCGTTTGCCCGGGGGCAGACTCGACATTTCAACTCATCCGTTTTACGGTTCACACATGCCAGCAACACTTGATGGCTTGACGCATGACGCTCTTGTGCTTCCTCCCGACCAACGGATTTCCCTCGCCTACCGGCTCATTGTCGGCGTCGAGTCGGATCCTGAACCCGGCGCAGACGGCGCATGGGATGCGGAAATAGCAAACCGGATTGCGCGTTTCGATGCCGGTGAATCCGAGACGGTGGCAGCATCCGAGGTTTTTGCCCGCTTGCGTAAGATTGCCCCCGGGAAATGATCGGGGGCATCGTCCCGGAGCCGGTGAAACTCGGGTAGATTTTCCCTTGAAACAGCAGTGTGAGGCTGTAGGTTTTGCTGCGTTTTCGAAGCGGCACCTATGTTCGCACTCTCACTGGTTTCCGACGGGCTCGCCATTTCGCTTGTCTGCGCCCTGCTCGGGCTCCTCTATGCCGGCTACCTGATCCGCTGGGTTCTGGTTTCGCCGTCCGGCAACGACCGGATGCGCGAAATCGCGGCCGCGATCCAGCAGGGGGCGCGGGCTTACCTGAACCGGCAGATCGTCAGCGTGGGCGGGATCGCGGTTCTGATTTTTGCGCTGGTCTGGGCCGGGCGGGGGCTCGATTCCGGGATCGGGTTTCTGGTCGGCGCGGCCTGTTCGCTCGCGGCCGGATACATCGGGATGAATGTCGCGGTGCGGGCGAATGTCCGCACGACCCAGGCGGCGACCCGTTCTCCGCACGCGGCGCTGCGGGTGGCGTTCAATGGCGGCGCGATCACCGGGCTGCTCGTCGTCGGTCTCGCCCTTCTCTCGGTCGGGCTGATGTTCGCCGGCGTGAAGTTCTTCACCTCTGACCCGGCGGATGCCGTTCGTTCGGCCTTGGACGCGCTCATCGGGACCGCGCTCGGCAGCTCGCTCGTCTCGGTTTTCGCGCGCCTCGGCGGCGGCATTTACACCAAGGCCGCAGACGTGGGAGCGGACCTGGTCGGCAAGATCGAAAGCAATCTCGACGAGGACGATCCTCGGAATCCGGCCACCATTGCCGACAACGTGGGCGACAACGTCGGCGATTGCGCCGGCATGGCCGCAGACGTCTTCGAAACCTATGCCGTCTCTTTGATCGGCGCGGTCCTCGTCGGTTCCCTGACCGCGACGGGCGCGTCCTCGGAGAGCGCGCTGGTTTATCCGTTTCTGTTGGGCGGGGTTTCGGTGATCAGCGCGGTGATCGGGATTTTGTTTGTCAACGCCGTGAAAGCCGCACCCACGCGGGCCTTGCAGGGCGGCGTCCTGGTCAGCGCCCTGCTTTCGGCGGCGGTCTTCTGGCCGCTCACCCACACGCTCTTCCCGGATGGTGTGGTCATCGGAGGAAAAGGCCACTGCTCGGCGGACAGCATCTTCTTCGCGTCACTGATCGGGCTGGTGATGACGTATGTCGTTCTCCTGATCACGAATTACTACACGTCCACCGACCACCGGCCGGTGCGGCTGATCGCGCTCGCGTCGGAAACCGGGCACGCGACGAACATCATCGCCGGGCTGGCGACCGGCCTGAAGGCCACCGTTCTTCCGGTCGCCTTCATCGGCATCGCCATCCTGCTCTCCTACCATTTCGCGGGGCTCTACGGCATCGCGGTGGCGGTGATGTCGATGCTGTCGATGTCGGGGATCATCATCGCGCTGGACGCTTTTGGCCCGATCACCGACAACGCCGGCGGGATCGCGGTGATGTCGGGCCTCGACAAAAACGTCCGCGAGACGACCGACGACCTCGACGCGATCGGGAACACGATGAAGGCGGTCACCAAAGGCTACGCGATCGCCTCGGCGGGGCTCGCGGCCCTCGTGCTCTTCGGGAGTTATGTCGAGGAGCTCAAAGTCGCCTACGAGCGTCTCGGCAAGCACTTCAACCTCGCTTTCGACCTCCAGGACCCGAACGTCATCATCGGCCTCTTCATCGGCGGCGGGCTGCCGTTCATTTTTTCGGCGTTCAGCATGGACGCCGTGGGCAAAGCGGCCGGTGCGGTCGTCAAGGAGGTCCGCCGCCAACTCGCGGCCAAGCCGGGCATCCTCGAAGGGAAAGACATCCCCGACTACGGCACGTGCGTCGATATCGTGACCAAAGCCGCTTTGCGCGAGATGATCATCCCGGCGATCCTTCCCGTGCTCGTCGTGATCGCCGTCGCGTGGTGCCCGTTCTTCGGCCCGAAAGTTCTCGGAGGAGTCTTGGTGGGCACGATCGTGACCGGGCTTTTCATCGGCATCGCCATGACATCGAGCGGCGGTGCCTGGGACAACGCGAAAAAATTCATCGAGCTCGGCAACCACGGCGGGAAAGGTTCCCCGGCGCACGCGGCCAGCGTGACCGGCGACACCGTCGGAGACCCCTACAAAGACACCGCCGGCCCGGCCGTCAACCCGATGATCAAAGTCGTGAACATCGTCGCCATCCTCATCATCCCCGTTTTCATCCGGTTTTGGGTCGCTCGGTAAGCCTGCAAAATCGAGCATACCAACAACACCCCATGAATCTCCGACTTGCTTCGCTCTTCCATGACCGCGCCGTGCTCCAACGCGACCAGCCGAACATGGAAATGACATTGGGAGGCTGCCTGCCTCTCACCGCCGGGGATATCGCCGGGGCCGATTTTCCGCAGATCCGTTTTTTCAACGTGCCGGCCCGCGCGCATCTCGGCCCGCATCGGACCGTGGAGGGCAACTGGCAAGCGTCCACGCCCGAAGCCGCCAAAGGGTTCTCGGCCGCCGCCTTCAGCTTTGCGCGCCGCCTCCATCGAGAGTTGGGTGTGCCCGTCGGCGTGGTCTCCGCCGCCTGGGGAGGCAGCGTGATTCAGGCTTGGACAAGCCGGTCCACGCTCGCGCTGAACCCCGACATGCGCGGGTGGCTCGACCGCTACGAGGCAGATGTCTGGAGCCAAGAGCGCTGGGCTGCGATGCAATCTCGGCGGTGTCGAAATCGGCCGCACGGGCAGGGACCGCGAAGAGCAACACTGGAACATCCCCCGCAACTACACCGTCCCGGCCTCCGCAGTCGCTGGCCGCACATTGACGATCGCGGTCCGGGTCTTCTCGTTTGTTAATGATGGCGGCGTGATAGGTGCGGCCCCGGCCATGAGCATTCATCCTCCAGGCGATGATTCCTCGGTGTGCGCGCTGGCAGGGAAATGGCGCTACCAGTGCGAACAGGATTTTGGGCCGATCACGGAGCCTTATCTCCTGGGGCACGCCGAGCGCCTCGCCCAGAGCGCGCTGGCGATCACTTATGGCCACGACCTTGCGGCCTGCGGCCCCGTTGCGGATTCCTTCGCCGAAGAGGAAGGGGCGATCCGCTGCCGTTTCCGGTTTGCAGGCAACGGCCTGGCCACGACAGACGGGGCCGCGCCGCGCCTGTTCTTCATTGCCGGGGAAGACCGCGTGTTCCACCCCGCCGAGGCCCGGATTGAAAAATCCACGGTTGTTGTCCGCCATGCGGGTGTGCCCCATCCGGTCGCGGTGCGCTATGCTTGGGCCGACAATCCCGAGGGCTGCAACCTGGCCAACAACGCCGGGTTGCCCGCCAGCCCCTTCCGCTCCGACCGGTGGTAAACCCGGATTATCCCGAAAACGGCGATTGAGAAATTCTTTCAGACCCGCCAATCCCTCTTCCTGACTACCCAAACCTTCATTCCTCAGCTTCTATTGCGTGATCAGCCGCCAACTCTGGCGGCCAAAGCGTTACGCAATCTGGGCTGCCCCTCTGTGATTTGACCGCTCTAGCTCGTGGCGGCTTTGCGGGCCTCGTCGGCAAGGGCCGTGCTCAGATACCGCTCTCCGGTGCTGCAGCCGATCGTGACGATCAGTTTGCCCTTGTTTTCCGGGCGGTTGGCCACTTGGAGGGCGGCCCAGACATTGGCGCCCGTGGAGATGCCCGCGAGAATTCCTTCTTCGAGAGCCAGGCGGCGGGCGGTTTTGATCGCGTCATCGTTCGTGACCTTCACCACATCGTCGAGGACATCGAGGTTGAGGTTTTTCGGGATGAACCCGGCCCCGGTGCCTTGGATTTTGTGCGGCCCGGGTTTGAGCGGCTCGCCGGCGCGGGTCTGCGAGATCACGGGCGAATCTGCGGGCTCGACAGCGATGGAAAGAAAGCCCGGACGGCGGGACTTGACGACTTCGCTGATTCCGGTGATGGTCCCGCCGGTTCCGACCGCCGAGACGAGGATGTCCACGGATCCGCCGGTGTCCGCCCAGATTTCCTCCGCCGTGGTGCGGCGGTGGATTTCGGGATTGGCCGGGTTGTCGAACTGCTGCGGGATCCAGGATTTCGGGGTGTCGGAATGCAGTTGCTCGGCGCGCGCGATGGCCCCCTTCATGCCTTCGGAAGCGGGGGTGAGCACCAGCCTCGCGCCGAGAAGCGCGAGGAGAGTCCTGCGCTCGACGCTCATGCTTTCGGGCATCGTGAGAATGACTTTGTAGCCCTTCGCGGCGGCGACAAAGGCGAGAGCGATGCCGGTGTTGCCGGATGTCGGCTCGATGATCGTGGTCTCGGGGGTGAGCCGGCCATCCTTTTCGGCGGCCTCGATCATGGCGGCCCCGATGCGGTCTTTCACGCTGCCGAGGGGGTTGGCGAATTCCCCTTTGAGCGCGATGGTCGCCGGAGCGCCGGCGGTGATGCGGTTGAGTTTGACGAGCGGCGTGCGGCCGACTGTCCCAAGGATATTTTGATAGATAGGCATGGTGGGGTGGTTGGTATATTTTTTCGTTGGCAGATGGAATCGGAATGCTGCCGCGCGTCAGAACGTGACCTTGGCGCTGACGCCGAGGATCCAGTCGTTGGCGACCGTGCTGTTGCCGGCGGGGTTGATGATGTATTGGACGAAGGGTTTGACGGCAGACCACTTGTTCAACTGCACGTTGTAGAATGCCTCGATCACCTCGGTGGAGGTGAACAGGGGCGCGTAGGCATAGTAGTTCTGGAACAATGCTTGGGTCGCGACGGGCGCGCCATACTTGCCGGTTTTATTGTTGAGCGATGAAGCCGGGAGGCTGGCGCTTGTCCCCGTGCCGGGGTAAACGGGTTGCTGGACAGTCGGGCCGCTGGGAACCTTCGAGTTGTGGGCGCTGCCGTAGGCGTTCTCGAGCTGCTGGTTCTGGGACTGGATCCACTTGTTGTAAACAGCGCTGTAAAAGCCGGCGCACAACGCCACGCCGATGCTGTCGCTGTCGCGGGTGGGGATGAGACCTTTGTAAACCAGGCCCGTTTGGAAGTAGAAGGGGAGCTGGTTGTTTTCCGGAGGCGTGAAGGTGAACTCGCTGAACAGATACAGGCCTTTGTCGGTGAGCTTGGCCGGCTGCACCACGCTTTTCCCATCGTTTGGCGCGGGCGCGTCCTGGCGTTCCTTCGCCCGGTAGAGCATCTGGTCCGCCTGCAAATAAAGCCCCCAAACCACCTGGTTCTCGTGATAGGCCGCCTGTTTGGTCGCCGCATAAGAGGTGTAGGTCGGGGTCGTGTCATTTCCCGGATACACGGTGTAAGTCGGTTTCGCTTTCGTCCCTCCCGTGATCACCTTGTAGGTGGCCGGGAACACCGATTGCGTGAACTGTGCCGGCGAGTAGGAGGTGTTTTTTTGGCCCCAGATATAGCCGCCAATGGCATATTTCCCTTCGAGCTTGTCTTTGCCGAGTTTCGGGGTCCACCCGATCTCATTCACGTTGTAGAGCCCGTTCTGGTTGTAGTTTTGCCCGCTCCCTTGGTCGTAGGGGCTGGCGGCGAAGAAGGCCGGCGCGGAGACCGTCTGTCCCGCGGCATTGACATATTTCACGTTCGCCGGAGAAGTGGGTTTGAAGCCGATGCGTCCCGTGTTGGGGTTAAACCGGGGCGAGCCCGCGAAGGAAAACCCGTGGTTGTTCGTGATTCCTGGCACCCACCCGACATTCTGCGAAGCCCCGGCGATCAACCGGCCGTCCCCGCCCACCACCCCGACAACCTGCCCGGATTTTTTAAACTGCCCCAGGTAGCTCTGCGGGACCGACGTGTACGGATAGACGCTGGTGGCCGAGTATTGCGTGGCGGTCACCCCCCCGGTTCCGGAAATCGCCATGTAGAGACCGGTCTGGATATAGGTTTCCTTGGTTGGTTTGATCTTGAGCGTGCCCCCCCAGGCCGCGTAGCTGCTGCTCCAAGGCACCGCGGTGGTTTTGTAAAATCCGACCGAGCCCTTGGTGGGGACGCCTGCGGCATTATACGCCGAGGCGTTGTTCACGACGGCAATCCCGGGCCCTGCCGTGCCTCCGATCCCCTTGTTCGAGGTGATCGCGTTGTTCTCGAAAAACTTGGAAAGCGGCTGCTGGAGGAACTGCTCTTGGGGATTCTCCCACCCGGCATTGATGACGACCGATTTGTTCGGCGTCGAATACTCGATCTGCTGGCTCATGATGCGCATGCCCATCCCGGTGTTCAGCGTGCTGGGATTGAAATTGCTCGGTGTTCCTGCCGCCCACTGGGGGTTTCCGCCGTCGCGGTAGCGCCAGTTGGATTCGATGGTCAGCCCTTTGATCCCGAAGAGCGGCTGGAAATCGAAAACGAATTTGAGCTTCTCTTCGTTCAGCCAGTTGCTCCGGGCCTGGTTGGGGAGGCCACCCGAAATCTGCCCGAAATAGACCTCCTTCGCTTCTCCCGTGATCGTCAGGCCATGCTCGGCCAATGTGTCGCGGACCCCGAACCAGTTCCCCGTCGCGTATTTCCCGTTCCACCATGTTTCAAAGTTCATGCTTTCTCCCGCAACAGCGTTCCCCACGGCCAGCACAACCATCAATGCCATCGTTTTTTTCATCGTTTTGTTTTTTCTGTTGATGACCGGATCGTTGGAATTGCCTGCATGGGTCCTCCAGTTGGTCTGGTCGGTGATTTTCCTTGGCCCGCGCCCCGAGGAGTTCTCTCCGGACCGAGCGGCATAAGCGATCTGATTAGTCGCCATTATAAGGGCGTCAACAAGAAAAAGAGAGAAATCCGCTTTGGAACCCGGCTTCACACCTCGAAAAACACGCGGAGTTTTCCAAGGAATCCCGCTTTGTATGTGCTCTTTGTCGTCTGGTTGGCGGTTCCTGCGGCCTCGGCGACCAGCCCCTCGTTTTGCATGCGACGCTGGGCGAGCAGCTCGCTCAAGGACTCGAGAAGCTCCGGGCTTGCACTGATGATCGGGGCAAGGGTGGCCTTGTCCACTTCGACAGCAAAGCAGTCTTCGAGCGCGATGATCGTGGCCGTGCGCTTTTCACCGGTGAGCACCGAGATTTCCCCGATGCAGTCGTCCGGGCCAAGCATCGCCACCGAGGTGCAGCGCCCGTTGGATTCCACCCAGACTTCGGCGCGCCCGCTGACGATGACATACATCGGGCCTGCCGCCTCGGCTTCTTGACGGATGATTCTCTCCCCCTTGCCAAATCGGACGATCTTCGAGCGCCCGACGATTTCCTCGAGCTGCGCGGGGGAGAGCGCCGGAGCGAATACCGCCTTCCGGATCGATTCCCGGATCAGGCCGCGATTTTCGACATACGGCGCGGGCTTCTTGATGAAAATCTGCTGCTGGATGGGATAGGGAATCGCGATGTTGTTCCGGCGCAAAGCGTACCAGAGCGTGGTGCGGATGTGGCTGTTCGCCGGGTTGTAATCCGCGTGGTCATCCAGCCAGAACCGGAGCTGGTAGGTGACGCTCGAGCTCCCGAATTCCGTCAAAAACACATCCGGGGCAGGCTTGCGCAGGACCAGCGGACAGTCCAAGGCCGCCTCGATCAGAACCTGCTGCACCAGGGTGGGGGGGGCATCGTATTCCAGGCCGATATCCATGCGGATCCCGTGGATGCTCGTCGGGTAATTGTAGTTGACGACCGTCTGCTTGGTGATGCTGCTGTTGGGGATGTCCAGGCAGATGTCGTCGTTGGTGCGAAGGCGGGTCGACCGCCAGTTGATCTCTATGATCTGGGCGTGCTGCCCATCGACGAGCAGCCAGTCTCCCGCTTTGAACTGGCCTCCGAAATAGATCGCGAACCCGCTGAAAATATTCCCCAGCGTATCTTGGAGCGCGAGACCGAGGACGATACCCGCGATCCCCGCACCCGCCAGAAGGCCGGGAACCTGGATCCGGTAGAAAAACTGCAGGGCGAAAAGAAGCGCGGCAATAATGATCGCGATCGAAACAAACTCCCCGAGAAATTTCGGGACTTGGGCCCCCTCTCCCCTGCGGAGGATTTGATCGAAAAGGTAATGCCGCACCAGCCCGACCAAGACAAAGGCCGCCGCCATTGTCAGTGCCGCACCCACATGATCTTGGCCGGGAATTGGGATGAAGTCGAAAAGCGTGGGCAAATAAAGCGCTGCCAGAATGCAGAACAAGTGGTAGATCCAGTTCAGCGGGATCTGCAGGCGGCGCTTGAGGATCCGTCCGCCAAAAAGCAGGATCAGATACGTGGTGATCGCCAGCCCCAGATAAACCGCCATGGTCTGCGTGAAGCGGAGCCCCGTCTCAAGGATCTGCTGCGTCCTGGCCGGAACCGCCACCTGCGCCAAGGGAAGAATTGTTCGGAACATGCAAGGCATCCTAGCCGGACCCCGGCCGAGCATGCAATCCCCGACACATCCGCTCTCGCGCCATTTGCAAAACTTCGATGCGGCCGCATCGAAGTTTTGCGAGGCGTGCCGAGAAAGGAGTTGCGCGGGGGCGGGCGCGGAATGACAATTCCGCTGCCGTGAATTTCCCTCCGCTCGCCCTGCTTCTTGTTCTGGTTTTTGCGGGCTGTTCCAAGCCGCCCCCACCGCCAGGGGCGTCGCCGCCTCCGGCGCCTGCTCCTGTCGCGCAAGGAACCGCCCCGAAGCCCGGGGCGACGCCGGTTCCAGAAAAGCCCTCCACGAAGATCTCGTATGTGGGCACGTGGGCCGTCACCGACGACCAAGGCCGGATCTTTGACATCGTCGTCTTTCCCAACGGCCAGGCTTCGAGCGATTGGGCCGAAGGACCGGCCGGGGCTCGGGGCGAGCGGGGTTTCTGGCGGTTGGAAAACAACCGGCTCCTCGTGTTTTTTCAGGATGGCTGGACGGATGTGATTTCCGAAGCGGATGAAGGGTTCAAGCACCTGGGATTCGAGCCGGGGGCCGCCATGGACGGCCCGCCAAAAAACAAGTCAGCGGCCAAGCGGATCGAGGGCGGCGGGTTTGCGGGCGTCTGGTGTTTGAACAAAGAGCCCGACGGAACCTTCCTTTACGTGGCGCTGCAATCTTCGGGCCGCGCCGTGAGCACGACCGGCGGCTCCACGGTTGGCACTTGGGAAAAGACAAAAGATGGGGCCCTCTGCAAGTGGCCGGATGGATGGAACGACCTGATCTCCGCGGCGAACGACGGATTCCAGAAACGTTCGTGGGTCGGCTCCGCCGATCAAACCACAACGCCTCCCGACATTTCCCCTGCCTTGCGGGTGGGCCATGCGGGGTTTTCCATCACGCCATGAATGGGTCGTCAGCCGCTATCTTTTCCGGGAACCGGCGCGATGGCGCCGCCCCAGAAAAAAGGGTGGCCGAACAAAAGGGCTCGCCATGCCAAGGCTCGAGATGGATCATCACCGGTCCGAACATCCGGGGCGCGGGCCGCTTCATGCGCCCTGAACCCGAAACACCATGGACTCCCAAAAAACAGATCTAAACAAAAAAGTTTCCGTCAAAAGGAAAGACGAGGTCATCGGCGAATATCTCCCGCTGCAAATGGGCTCGCTGCTCGAGACCGGCCATCTCCAAAACGCGGATCTCTGCTTTGATTTGAAGAGCGGCCAATGGATTCCCATCAGGGCATTCTTGCGGCGCAGGAGAATCCCCGGGTATTCCCGTTCGGGGGGGAGGAATTTTCTTGGCTCGCAGCGCGGAAACCGGCAGCGGCAGCGGGCCAGAAGCCGGCTCACGTTCAGGCTGCTGCTTGGTTTTTTCACCATGGCATTGGCTTCGGGGGCAGTTTTCTGGTGGGGGAAAACCGCCGAGGAAATCGAGGTCCTGAAAATCGCCATCGCCAACGCGGAAGCGGCGAATTCGGAGTGGAAACAGAAATACGAAAACGTGCTTTTTGCCGCCCGCGAGGTGGCCGCGAACGACCTGGTTCGCGGCAAGGTCATCCTCCGCAATGCGGCCGGAAAACGCATCGTCCTCCCGGATGTCAAAGTCCGGCTCTATCCGCGCGCGGAAATCGAATCCTACCTTTCCGACCGCTACGCCCGCATCGCCGAGGCCGGGGGAGCCGACCTGGCCCGTCTGTCCGCGCACTTCCTCAAAAACCTCCCGCCCCCGCTCGAAACAACGACCACCGACTCGGACGGCCGTTTCGAGTGCAAGATACCGAAGCCCGGCGAGTATGTTCTCCAGACGGGCATCCGCTCCGCGAAGACCGGCGAGGTGCGGCTTTGGTTCGTGGCCTTCGACTCCCGCGACCCCTTGAACACCCCGGTGGACATCACCGAGGCCAATGTCGTCCGGCAGTTCAACCCCATTTTTATGCTGAGCGAGGGCCGGTGAGCGGGCCCCTCACTTGTTCGTCGCGAGCGGGCCGTGGAGGCTCTTGAATTCCTCGTCCTGACGCCAAGGGGCGAAAAGCGGGTGCTCGAAGATCGCCTCGCGCATCGGAAGCCCGCCTTTTTGGATGGCGGCCCGCGCGGCGGGGTAGAAGTTCGTTTTGTCGTTGTTTTTGAAAAACGCGCGGGCGAGCAGGAGGAAGTCGTCGCCGGAATTCGTGCCCTCGGCGACCAGTTTTTTGGCGGCGGCGACCTCTTGGGCAGGCAGGTTGTTCATTTCTCCGAACTGCACGGCTTTGCGGAGGAATTCGGGGTCATCCCGGAACACCTCGACCGATTTGTCGAGGAGCTCGGTGATCTTGTTGGTTTCTCCGGTGCTGGTGTAGAGTTCGAGGAGCTTGCCGGTCTTGTCGCGGTCTTTGGGATTCTTGGCGAGCGATTCCGTCAACCCGCGGATGTCGCCCGCGAGCTCCTTTCGTTTCTCCGCGAAAACGCGCATCCGCCAGAACTGAAAATTGTTCGGGTCCGCGGCGTTGACCGGCTCCATCATTTTGATCACCCCCTCGTAATCCCCTCGCTCCCAAAGCATGGCGTTGAGCGAGCTGAGGCTCTCGGGGTTTCCGGGCCACAGGGCCAGCGACTGCCGGTAGGCGGCCTCCGCTTCTTTGAGCATTTTCCAATGCTGGTAAATATGGCCGGTTGTCGTCCGGAGCTTCGAGAACGATCTCTGCGCGTCGTAGTCGCGCAAAAATTCCGGATTCAGGAAAAGCGACTTGACGTAGGCATTCCAGAATTCCGTGTCTTTTTTCACGACGTCCGCCGGGATTTCCTTCAGCGGCTCCTTGGAGATCTGGTAGACCAGCCCGTGCGGCAGCGCGTGGTCGTAGGACCATTCGAGCGGGTAACTTTCCTCGACAAAGAAGTCGTGGCTGTCCTTGTTTTTCTCCCAGATCAGCCGCGTCACCACGCTGTGGGCTATGGCGGGATCCGGGGTGCCTGCGGCGGATTCCTTCGCGTATTCCTTTTCGATGGCCGCGCGGATTTCCTCTTCGGTCGGGAACACCAGCGTTGTTTTCGGATAGGCGTCCGCGCGGCCCAGCCAGCGCTCGAAGGCGTTTTTCGGAGCGAGACGGTTCGGGCCGTATTGGTCGGCAAGGTATCTCCGGTAAAGCCCCTCGCCTACCCCGTTCTGCGTGATGATGTAAAGGTCCCGGCGGTCAAAATCGGGATCCCGCTTCACCCCGGGCGGCTGGGTGCTCTCGCCGAGGATCATGTAGGTCGGCACGAAGCGCCCCGGATCTGTCCCCCCGAAAAACACGCTGCCTTTGGGGAGGTCCTTGAGCATGTCGTGCCCGAACTGCCAGCCGAACCAGCGGTTGCGCTGGCTGCACCCCGCCTCGTTGGCCACCAGCGGCACCAGCGGCAGCAACAGGAGGAGGAACCGCATCCAGGCGAGCCGCGGAAACCTGGAAAACAGCGCGCCGCACCCGAGCGCGAGGCCGAGGGCGACGACAAGCGCAAACAGCATGTTGGTGTAGGTGTGATAAGGCATCTGAACCCACCAGCCGTCCACGGTGATCTCCGCCCCTGATGTGATGGGCTGGAGAAACGCGGCGAGAACAAAACCCAGCTCGAGAAGATAAACCCAAGTCCGTCGCTCGACATCTGCCAGGCGGAAAATCACGAGCAAAGCCGCGAAGTAGCCGAGGATGCCGATCGGAGTGAAGCTCTTCCCGAGTTGAAGCCAAAAGAATCCCGCCCAGTCCTGGATTTGCGTGTAGAGGGATTTTTCTCCGGGCTGATGCGGCTTGCCGGGGGCTGCTGCCGCCGGCGCTCCGGAACTTCCCATCAGCTTGCCGACGCTTTTCAAACTCAGTTCCGAAAGGGTCCCGCTGTATTGGGAGCGGTTGAACGCATAATAGAACCCCTCCGGCGTGCGGGTGTAGGACCAGTTCATCGGCGGGTTCGTCGAGGACGCGAATGGCATGTAGGCGTAAGGCAGCAAACCGAGCGCCACCACGACCGGCAGGTAGGCCACGAGCCGCCATTCGAGCTGGCCCCGCCTGACAACCACCAGCACCACGAGACCGAGCATCACGCAGTAGAAAAACCGTATGGCGGTTTTCAGAACCAGGGGGTCCGCCGAAAGAATGGCGAAGCCCAGGTAGGCGAGCAAGGCCGTGAGACAACCCGCGACCAGCAGGTCCAAGAACATCCTCCGCCGGACCAACAGCACCGCGATAAACGGAAGCGGAGTCATCGCGAGGGTGAGGTGGTGGGTGCTGAAGGCCAGCGCGAGGAAAAAGAAGGAGAGGAACAGCCGCCCCATGCGGCCCGGGTTTCTCAGCCAAGAATAGAGGGCCGAAAGGAAGACGCAGACCAGCAGGGAATAGAGCGTGTAGTCCTTCACGGTGGTGGCCTGCGACCACATCGAAAAGCTGAAGGCGAGCAACAGGCCGCACGTCACCGGAACAATCGTGGCGAGCCCGCGCCAGCGCTCCAAAAAATCCCCCATCAGCCAGCGCAGGTAACTCCTCGAAAGCGCCGTGCTCAGGCCGATGGCCAGCGCGGCCCAACACCCGCTGAAAATGGCGGCTTGCCACGCGGCATTCCCGATCGGCAGCAACAAAAAAAGCCACGTCAGCAGCGTGTAGAGCGGGTAGCCGGTCGGATGGGGGACCCCGAAATGCTCGGCCGCGGTGATGAACTCGCCGGAGTCGAGCAGCGTCACATTCGGCGCGGCTGTCCACGCATACACCGCAAACGCCACCAGCCCGGTAACCAGCCCGGCCACCACGTCGCCTCTCGTCCAGATTTTGTCCTTCATTCGATCACTCCAACTCTTGAAAACAGGATCAACCCGATTGCAGCAACCCAGGACAAAACCCCGATTCCCGCGCAGGCATCATACCACCAAGGTTGCTGGAAGCGGAAATCGATGCCCTGCTTCCCGTCGGTCTTCACGGCCTGGAAGGCCACGAATGCGCGGCGGTTCCCGAGCGGCTTGCCGTTCTGGAATGCGTGCCAGTCGGGGTGCCATGCCTGGTTCATCACAAGCCAGCCGGCCGCTCCGGCCGGCGCGAACGAAACCGATCGGTAGTTCCCGGCACCGGCCAGCCCCACGCTTTCAAACGGCCGCCCGTCCTGGATGGCCTCGCCGGGTTTGACCGCCTCGATCCGTCCGTCCACCACCCGCCCGCACAAACCGCGTTCATCCGGGGCGACATCCGCGAGCTCGATCATCGCCATATTGTAATGCGCCCCGCCGAGAGCGGCCGTCGAGACCTGCGGCCCGCTGTCCTGAGCCTGGATGAAATCCTTCGCCAGGAACCCGCTTCCCAGAGAATTTTTGTTGTAGAGCACCACGAACCTGTCGTTCTCGAAGCCGACGGGAAGAAGGTTCCGCAAGCGCCCCTGCAGGTCGGCGGGGGTGTCCGGGTCCAGCTTGTCAATCAGGACATGCGAAACGCCGGAGATGTTGAGAAACGAGGCGAGCGTCTCGTCGTTGACGAAGGCGGTGCCCTGCAGGATGGATGCGCCGCGCTGCTGGAGAAAATTGTTGTAAGCCTCGGAAACGAGCGGCCGCCCGGTCAAATACGGGGTCAGCAGGTAGAAATACCGTCCGGAAAAGGCGAAGACACGCCCCGGGATCGGCGAGGACCTGACATGCGCCTCCGCCGCCAAGAAATCCTCGAAGACCTCCGCTTCGAGTTTGCCCTGGAAAAACGGCTTCGCATACGGCGCGACATCCAGCAGCACGAAACAGCAGACCGCCGCAGCGACTGCCGAACGAAGCACCCCGGCACTGAGTTTTGAAAAAAGGATCCGCGCGACAATCGCGGCAGAGATCACGACACAGATCGCGCCGGTCACCTGGAAAAAATCGAACGGGGTCGGGATGTTCCGGTAGATGGGCAGCCACCCGATAATACGGAACCCCGGAACCACCAGATAAACGAAGGAAAAGACGCAGGCGACGACCGTACGCAGCGGCCACGAAGGGGGGACGATCCGAAAAATCACCCAGACTTGGGCCGCGAGAAAAAACCAGCCCAGCGCTGGAGAAAAATCCGGGGCGTTCTGCGAGAGCGACAGGTAAAGCAGGTGGCCGCCAAGCACCCCCTTCGGGCCGAACGAAAGCCAGAACGAGAACAGCGCCAGCGCCAGAAACAGACGGGCTTTGCGGCCCTCGGACGAGTCATGGAATACCCCGAGAAATAGCGAGGATACGAAAACCGCGAACGCCCCCAGCCCGAGATACGTGCCGCCGTTTCCCGTCGTGGGCGCATAGGCCCCGTCGATCCCCTCGGTCAGCCAGCCGCCGCGGTCGACCCACCCCAAGGCGGATTTGGTCGAGAAAACATACTGCCAGCTCTCGAACGGGGCGAACTCGAACCGGGCCGCGAAACCGTTCTCGCGCAGCGCCGGAAGATTCGGGACCACCGCGAGAAGCACGAACGCCGAAGCCGCCCACAGGAACAGGCCAGCACGGGGCCTCGATTCGCGCGGACACGAGAAATATTCCACGGCCGAAAAGACCAGCAAGACCGGCAGGGCCATCGCGCCGGTCTCTCCATTAGCAAGCGTGACCGCGGAGAATGCGATCGCCGGCAGGAGCGAGGTCCGGATGCTCGGACCGCGAAAAAACACCAGCAAAACGAGGAACGTCCATGGCAGCAGGGCCATCGAACAGACCACGGAAAAATGCTCGTATCCCGCGGCGCGCGTCAGCAGCGAAGGACTCAGCAGGAAGAGCATGCCCCCGATCCCCGAGCACAAATCATCCCCGGTGAATTTCTGGAGAAACACGAAAACACCCGCGGATCCAAGGGCGATGACCGCCAGCATCGCCAGCTTTGGCCCCGCAAGGAAGCCGAGCGGAATGCTGAACGCCCACATGACGGCGTGGCTCGCCATCGACGACCAGCACGCGGCCAAGCTCGTGCCCTGCATGAACATCGGCGACCACCACGGAAGCCCCCCGACGCTCTTTGCCGCCGCAAGAAAATCCTGCGCCTTGGCGAATCCCGCCAGCAGCTCGTGATCGGAAACCGGCTGCCTCAACCAGGCCGCGCCTGTTGCTCCCAGCAGAACAAGCAGGAGAAACACCCAGAGCAGCCAGGCAAAACGACTGCCGCCGGGCTGTTTGGAAGCTTCGGACGGCTGGAAAGAAAATCGAGGCATCATCGATGATTGGCGTAAAGTTGATAACCCAATTCCAGAAAAAAGCACTTCAAATTGACCTCGAATACTTGTTGACATACCGGTTGGTAAGACTAGTCTTTTTTAACATGAATTCTTCCTCTTCCGTGATCGGTGCCTTTGAAGCCAAGACCAGGTTAGGGGAACTTCTCGACCGGGTGACCCATGGCGGCTCCTTTACGATCACCAAGCATGACCGCCCTGTGGCCCGCCTCATAGGCTTCCAAGCTGATATCAGCACCCAACGGACCCGTGCGACCGCCGCGTTGCGCGCTTTGCGCGGGCGTTATGTTCTTCAAGGTCTCGATGCCCGCAGCCTGCGGGAGGAGGGACGCGCGTGAGCGAAGCCTTTGTGCTCGATTGCTCGGCCACCCTGCCTTGGGTTTTCGGCGACGAAGCCACGCCGGCGTGCGACCGACTGCTCGACGAACTGACCGCCGGCAGCCGCGCCTGGGTGCCTGCGCTTTGGCATCTCGAACTGGGCAATGTGCTCCTCGGCGCACAACGGCGAAACCGGATTGACCAAGCTGGCATCGAAGCCTTCCTCGCGCAACTGGCTATCTTTGACATCTCTGTGGACGAACAGACCATCGAGCGCGCCTGGCAGAAGACCCTCGATCTGGCCTTGCAACACCGGCTTTCGACCTATGACGCGGCCTACTTGGAACTCGCTCTGCGGCGGGCCGTTCCATTGGCTACGCTGGACTCGGCCTTGACCGCCGCCGCCCGGACCTGCGGTGTCACCCTCTGCCTGCAATAGCGGCCAGTCCAGAGAATAGAAAAAGCAGGCTGTGATTGATGCTGAGAGCCGTCAGACAGGAGGCAGAACCACGCACACCAGATCGCCCGCAGGGCTCTCGATGATCTGAGAATGCCCCAAGGTCGAGAGCGATTGCAAGAACCCCTTCGCCTTGTCCGGAAACCCGTTTCGGCTGATCAGGATGGCCCGGAATCCCAGCCCGCGCAGCTTGGCCACGGCATCCGCGAGCGAGAGTTGGGTGAGATTCCTTTGCCACCGGGTGTCCTCCCGGCCCTTCATGGACCCGAAAGAATAGCGGAGGTGGTGGCTGAAAAGATACGGCCTCAAATGGTCGTAAGGAGACAGCCCCGGGACCGGAGATTCGGGAAAATCCATGATCGGAATCTGAAAAACCATCGCGCCGGCAGGCAGCGCCGCCTCCATCTTTTCGACAATTTCGCGGTCGGACTCGATCTGGAAAGCGATCGCCTCAGTTTCCTTCCGGTCCGGAGGACGCGGAACCTGATCCCAGAGCACCAGCGCGGCGGCAAGGAGCGCCAGCAGGGAGGTCAGCCCGCAACGGAGCGGAAGCGCGGCCATCCGGCGCGCCGCAAAAAGCAGGACGATCGCCAGGATCACGACGCTGTAGCGGCAGCCGGTCCGGAACATCGTGAACCCCAGCGCTCCCACAATCGCGTTCAGCCCGCCCGTCGTAAAAACGGCTACGATCCAGAATACCTGCCAGGCTTCGAGAGGGATCTCCGAATAACGCTTCCTGACAAACGCCGTCGCGGTGGTGAAAACCAGCAGCCCCAGCGAGAGGATGCCGAGAATGCCGAGATACGACCCCTCGTCCTGGAGCGGAGCTTCCGCCCGGTGCCGAATTGCGAATCCGGCGAGCAGGTCCGAACGGTGGGTGACCGGCGGAACGAACAGATCCACGATCTTCAGCCCGTAGATCTCCAGCCATTTGTATTCCCGGACCAATGCGCCGGTGTTGGGTCCATAAACCAGTTTGTATGTCCACGTATCGAGATTCATCAGGCCGAAGGCCAACGCCGCAGACAAAATGATGCCGAAGCAGGAAATCAATGCGGGGAAAGAACGTGTCCGGAAAAAAACCAGCAGGCCACCGAGTAGAGTCAGCTGGCAGAGGATGTTCGTGTAATAAACGTTCTGCATGCCCGTGAGGAACGCGATCGCCGCCGAAATCCAGAACCGCTTTGACCAGGGCGCGACCCCCTCTCCCGTCGAAACCCATCGCCAGACCGGAATGAACAACGGCACATGCCAAACCGCCGCCACGGTAAAGTGGTGCGGAGATTGCGCGAAAATATATGGGGCCAGACCGAATGCGAGGCCGCCGACGAAACTCCATTTCCTGTCGCAATCGGAGAGCCGCGCCACGAGATAGAAAATTCCCGCCGCCAGAAGATGATTGATCAGCAGGCTCAAATTCAACCCGACAAACATCCCGAACGCCTTTCCAAGCAGACCTTGAAAATAAAGAGCGAACTCCTCAGTGGATGGTAAATCATTCCAGTTTGCGCCTGCCGGCGCACCCAGTTCGGAAACGTTTTTCCATAGCATGGGCAAAATGTGGCCGTCCGAAACGGCCTTGATTCCGCTGAGCGTGGTCAAAACATCCGAGGTGCAGGGCGCGGAATACGCGGAAGGCAGATTCCACGATCCGGCATCCCACCGGGCGTTGGCGGCGCACCACGACAAAATCACGCAGGCCAGCAGGCAGATAACAATCCCCGCTTCTCCGGAAAAAAGACCAGTTTTCCCAGGTGCAGAGTGAGGTGCCTTTTTCATGGTTTAACAGGATTCTTGTTGAAGCCGAAGATATAGAAAAGCCCGCCGGGAAGGTTCCAGAGAAAATCCATCGAGATCGAGATAATCGAAAGAGCGACCACGGACTCGGCAATGCCGTCGGGAGGCGAAAATTGAAGAACACTGAAATATGAAATCAAGATGACTTCCCGGACTCCGTGACCGTTCACGGTCAGGGGCAGCATCGTGAGCAAAATAACCACGGGGCAGATCATCATCGCCTGTCCGAAAGTGATATTGAGACCGACAGCGTGGGCTGACAAATAAAAGAACAAGAAGCTCACGCTATGAACCACAAAGGCCATGGCAACTCCCGCGGCCATGGAACGTTTTGAGGAAAACGCCGTTTCTGCGGCGGCGAGAACATGAACCACCTGTGTGCGCAACCGCTCGGAGTATCGGATGAGAAGCGCCAACGCACCGCACCCAAGCACTCCGGCGGCGAGAAGCACTACCCAGCCGGCGGACTGCGAGATCCCGAACTTTTCACAGGGAATCGGCTGCCTGAAAATTGAGAAAACAACAAAAACCAGAAGTGCCAGCAAGGCGGATAGGCGATCCAAAAAGATGCTGGCAACGCCGCTGCTTTTTTTTTGCGGGCACCACCGGCACACCTGCACTATCTTCACCAGATCCCCCCCCGTACTGCCGGGCAGGAACGTATTGAAGAACTGCCCGGCCCAGGTCGTCACAAAAACTGAGCCCATCGGCAGGAAAAGATTCTGCTGCCGCAAAAAAATCTGCCAGCGCAAGGCGAGAAGGAAAACAAGCAGAGGCAGCAGCGAAAACGCCAGGGCTGCAAACTCCCACCGGGAACGGGCCAAAACCTCCGCCAGCCTCACCCATTCGATCTTCTGCAGGACAACCCATAGCAAAAGCAGGGAAAATACAGCCCTGAGAAAAAAAGCAAGCTTTCGCGGCATCAAAAATTGATCCTTTTCTTTTCGACGACCAACGGGCGGTGGAGCACCTGGGTGTGGATTGCACCGATGTATTCGCCGAGGATGCCGATGAAGAAAAGCTGAACCGAGGAGAAGAGGAAAATCCCGACGATGACCGGTGCCATGCCGAGCGGAAAACTCGACCAGAAAATCAGTTTGTAGATGAAATAGGCCGCCGCAACCAGCAGGCTCAGAAAGGACATGGCAAAGCCGAGCATGGTTGCAAGGCGCAGCGGAATCTTGGAGAAACTGGTGATCCCCAGCATCGCTATGTCGTAGAGGGTGTATAAATTATTTTTTGAGAAACCGCGTTTTCGAGCCGGCTGGACGAACGGGATCTGGGCAATTGGAAAGCCGAAGTCCGAGATGATTCCCCGGACATAGGGATAGGGGTCGTCCAGTTTGCGGAAAAGATCGACTACCTGCCGGTCATAGAGCCCGAAGCCTGTCGTGTTTTTCAGCAGTTTCACATTGCTGAGCCGTGAAACCAGTGCGTAATAGGCCTTGCGAATCAGGAAAAAGAGAGCGGACTCCTCGCTCTGATTTTTAACGGCCATGACAAGTTTGAACCCCTCCTCCCATTTCTTGATGAACTGCGGAATCAGTTCGGGCGGATCCTGCAGATCCGAGGCCAGTGCGATGACGGCATCGCCTTGTCCCTGAAGAAAGACATAATACCCGGACCGGACCGGACCGAAATTGCGGAAATTAATGATCACCTTGAGGCGTTTGTTGGTCGCAGCGATGCGCTCCAGCAACTCCTGCGTCCCATCTGTCGAGTCATTATCGATCAGGATGATTTCGTAGTCGTACTCCGGCAGCCCCTCAAACACCCGCGCGATCCGGGAGATGAATTCCTCGATGTTTTCCACTTCGTTGTAACATCCCGATATGATGCTGATTCGTTTCATGGTCGTTGTTGTGTGATCTGCTCCGGACGATCCGCTGGGTTTCCGCCCCGGGTCGGAAGCGGGCTCCACTACCCGATCTCCGGCAAAGGCAGAGGTGCCGTTTGGTAAAGGGTGATGATTCCGTTCCCGAGTTTCAACCGGTTCCTGATCTGGTCCACGATTTCGCCCTGGAACTGGTGGGAGGAAACCAGTATGTCGTGTGGAAGCTCCCGGAGCGAGTCGGTTGAAACAACGGGAATCCGGTTGATGTTTTTGCCTGCATATCGGGTGTTGGAATCTACAAAGGCACGGATATCGGTCTCTCCAAGGCGGGTCCCCGCCATCAGCCCCTGAGTATGCGTGCCGACGCCCCAGACGATCAGGGGTTTCCTCTCTTCGACCAGAGCATCGATAATGCGGCTGATCCGCTCTTCCTTGGTCCGGGACCTTTGGATATAACGCTCCAGTTCGGGCTTGGTAACGTTGTCCGGCTCAAAGCGCGCCGCAGATTCGCCCGCACCGAGCCTGAACATGGCCTTGATTTCATAGAGCGTCAGCCCGGGGGTCTGGACGATTTCCGTCTGCCGCATCCCCGCAGGATGAAACCCATGCTTTTCCCAAAGATTTCGGAGGGAAACCGGCGAGAAGTAGTTGATGTGTTCGAGGCTGAATTCCTGGTACGGGGCGTCCTCCATCAAAGAGCATCTCGACATGTCGGGAACCTCTATGTGGACGCATCCTCCGGGGTTCAGCAGGTTGCGGACAAGATCTGCTGTTTCGTTCAGGTCGGGAAGGTGCTCCAGGACCGATCCGAAGATCACCAAATCAAACGAGCCGATTTTCCGTGGAATCTTCGAGAGCGGAGCGGTCATCACCTCGATCCCATGCATCTCCTTTGCGGCTCTGGCACAGGCGGGAGATGGATCCAAGCCCAGTAGATTATTGTAGCCGCGTCGTTTTAATTCGGCAAGGAGCCCTCCCGCCGCGCAGCCGATGTCCAGAATTCGAGCATCCCGGTCCGGTATCCAGTCGGAAATGATTCCCGCAGCAAACGGGCGGTTCCGCAGGTCAAACTCCGAAAGGGCAAGGGAGCGGTAGTCATGCTCGTATTTCGACTGCTGTTCGTAGTAGGCGTCGAACTCGTCCCGAGACGGCAGATGATCCGCATAACAAAACCCGCAGGTTTTGCAGGCGGAAACATCGTAGCCGGAAAGCAGACCGGCCCCGCTCATGCCTAGAAAGCGCCGGCGGAACAGAACCTCTGGATCAACCGATCCGCACACCGCGCAGGAGCGGTTTTTGCAAGAGGATGTACTCGGTTTATTCATTTCAGGCTGTTTTCCATCAATGCCCCTTCATGCCCGACCTCCACGCCCTCGCGCACCAACCTGTCTAATTCTTGAATGAGGACATCATTCGAAATTTCCTTGTGCATGTCGAAATACCAATAGTACTCCGCCCTCGGAAAATCCTCCTTAATAAAATCAGAATCGGTGCCGGCCAGCAATTCCCCGAAGAATCCGACAAAGTGCCGGATCATCGCGGCGTGACTGACATTTCGTTTGTCTTTAACCTCAAAATATTTGTCCCGCAAAACCATATGGCCTTTGTTATCGAGCGTATGAAATAATCGAATGGAAACACCGCTCATTCTGAGACAATCCACCAGATCCCGCCGTGGCATCGTAGGCGTCTCATACACAAAATGCTCCGTGTCATCCGCATCCGTCACCAACCCGGCGGCATCGGCGATGGACGCCAATTCGGAACCCGGCAACACACGAAGAAGCGCCAAACTGAGATAGTTGTAGCCGTTGCGCATTTTTTCGGCGGTGTATTCCAGCAAATCAAGGTAAGTCGCCCGGGTTTCATAGGGGAGCCCGAGAATGATGTCCGTCTTGACCACCACTCCCGCATTGGCAAGCAGGGTGAAGGCGCGCGTAAAGTGGTCAAGTGGAAGTTTTCTGCGGATCGCCTTGAGCGAATCGACATTGATTGTCTGCAGACCGATGCCGACCAAAATCTGATTTCCCGGAGCAAGTTCCAGGTATTGTCTCATCAAATCGGCGATCCTTTGGTCGACGAATGAAGGAATCACCTCAAAGAAAAAGGACATTTTGATGTTGCGCCTGATGAGTTCACTCAGGATTTCAGCCGCAAAACCCCTATTTGACAGGAAGTTTGCGTCCGTGATCCTGAAGCTCCTGCAACCATGCTGATAAACATAGTCCAACTCTTCAACAACATCAGCCACATTCCTGTACCGGATGGAGGGGAAATTTGAATGATACAGGCAATAGGCGCAACGAAAATTGCAACCGCGCTGAGTTTCAATGTTCGCCTGAAAACCAAGTTCCAGCAGAGATGCCGGGACGGTGCCGGTCAGGTACGCAGAAGGCATTTCCGAAAGATCCGGAAGCATGTCAATGGAGGAATTTCCGATGTCCTTGTGGACGAAACGTCCATCCTCCCGCCGCGCCATCCTGGAGATTCCCCCCAAGCCGCCTTCGTCACCGCTCACCAGGCAGCGCAGGAACCGGAGAAAAGGCATTTCGCCTTCACCGCAGATGATGTAGTCGATCGGCAAATCATCGAACTTGCCTTTGATGACATCCGATGCCGCGATTTCTGGGCCGCCGAGAATAATTTTGATCTCGGGATTCACCTTCTTGATATGCGCCGCGATATGGATGACGGCGTCGTAGTTCCATGTGTAGGTCGAGAAACCCACGACATCCGGGCTGAACCGCGTCACATCCGTCATGATGTCGACACAGGCTTCATCCAGCTTTGAAGGATGAAAACTTTTATGGTGGCTGGTCTCAATGCTCACGGACCCGGCAAGGTCGCGGTCGCCAAGAACAAAACTCTTGAGCGCAAAAATGGACAGCAACACGTCCCGCGATGTGCCGGCGATACCGACCAATTGAACCTTTAATTTATTGCGCGAACCGCCCGCAGTCATACATTTTTTTTGAAATCCGGGTTAATAAGTCATTTTCTTTTTCAGCAACCGCCCGTCAATCGGCATGGTCGCCAGCACTTCGACGATTTTTGGTCCCGTGTTGCCGGCGCCATACGGATTGACACAAGTCTGGCACCGGTGCCGGAATTCCGTGCCATCGATGCAACGCCGGACGGCCGCAACAATCTGCTCCGCCGAGTAACCGACGTCGAGGACATTTTCCGCTCGGAGCCGTCCCTGCTGCCGGGTGCCGATGTTGACCGCCGGGCAGCCGAACGCGGGGGTTTCCTTGATGCATGCGGAGGAATTCCCGATGAAAGCCCCGCGCCCGTTCCTGCCGATGAGATTCAATACACCGTGAAACAAGTGTCGCCCGAGACTTTTGTTGATCCGGATTCCGGGGATTCCCTTGAGCGCGTTGATCTCCTCAATGATCCGCCGTCCGCCGGCATCGCTGTTCGGATAGGTGATGATGACCTGGCATCCCTCCGCAGCCAGGGTGGCAAGCGCCTCGATGGAGGGCCTGGCCTGGCTGGCGGCCTGTTCGAATTCCGTGGTGATGGAGTGCTGGCAAAAAAGAAGGACGGGGCGCGCGGGATCGAGCGAAAGGGCCGCAGCCGTCTCCCCGGGCTGCGCAAAGAGGCCGGCCGTGATCAGGTCGAGCGAAGGCTGGCCGACGTTGTAAACCCGCCACGGTTCCTCCCCGAGACGGCAAATCCTTTCCACCGCCTGCTCGTTGGTGGCAAAATGGAGATGCGCAAGCTTGGTCATCGCGTGGCGCACCGAATCATCCAGGGCGCCGCCTTCCGTGTAGTCCCCGCCCTCGATGTGCGCCGTGGGGATATTCATCTGCGTCCCGGCAATCATCGCCGCAAACGCCTCGTATCGGTCCCCGTAAACCACCAGGAAATCGGGGCGAAGCTCGTCCAAAATGCGGCTCATGCTCGAGATTCCGCTCCCGATCGCCTGGGCCGTGGCAAAAAGCGTGTCCTGCTTCATGCTGATTTCCACCTCGCGCCACACTCGAAATCCATCCGTCTCGATCTCGGCCAGGGTATGCCCGAAGTCTGGTTCCAGATGCGCCCCTCCCGCCAGGAGGAAATATTCGATGCGGGAATCGACCGCCAGGGCCCGTAAAACGGGAAACTGCAAACCGTATTCCGCCCGGTTGCCGGTAAAAACCGCGATCTTTCGTTTGCTCATTTTGATGCGGGCGGCGTTTCCAAATCACCCCATCCAAGCTGGGTGTTGGCCGGCAGGGAACGTTTTACCGTTTTCCCGAGAAGACTTTCAAAATGCACCGCCTTGATTTCTCCCGTTCCCGGACGCTTGACCCAAATGTTTTCCATTGAACATTTTTCCCCGGCGGCAATCTCCCTGATCGTGACCACGCAGGCGTAGGCAAAATCGATGGTCGGCTGTTCCTCGCCAAGAATGGACTTGTTGCCGCCCAGGGCCTGGAAAATCGCCCGCGATCCTTCCACCAGTTGCCGGAGCTCCACCGGGTCAATTGAAATCGGAACATCGGGGCCGGGCCACCCCTTGTCGGAGGTGAAATGTTTTTCCAGAACCCGGGCACCGATCGCCACCGCTCCAAAGCAGGTGTAATTCCCAAGGGAATGATCGCTCAAGCCGATCACGGCATCTGGAAAACGCTCGGCCAGATCGCGCATGCCGCCAAGACGGACCTTGTCATACGGGGTGGGATACATGGAGGTGCAGTGGGTGAGCGCAAAGGGCACCCGCGCCCGACGCAAGATTTCGACGGAGGGGGCGACCGATTCAAGGTCGTTCATGCCGGTGCTCAGGATCACAGGTTTTCCATAGGCCGCGATGTGTTTGACAAGCGGGTAGTTGTTGCATTCCCCCGACCCGATCTTGTATGCGCACAGGTTCATCGCCTCCAGGCGCACGGCTGCGGCCCGAGAAAACGGGGTGCTGAGATGGATCATGCCCTTTGATTCCACAAGCTTTTTAAGGGCGATCTCCTCGTCCTCCGACAACGCGCACCGTTTCATGATCTCCCAAATGCTTTCCGCGGCGTTGCCCGGAACCACATCGTTCGGAATCATTTCGTCCTCGATGACATGGGATTGGAACTTCACGCATTCGCAGCCGGCGGCGTGCGCATCGTTCACCATGCGGGCGGCCTTCTCAAAATCCCCCTCGTGGTTGATCCCGATTTCGGCGATCACCAGGGGAGGGTGATCATTCCCGACCCAACGGCCTGCAATTTGAAAGTTCATAAGGGTGATGGCGTGTTCCCGTCCGCCCTCCGCGCCCGCTGGTGATGCATGTATTTTCCGGTGGACGCGTCGCTTTGGGCTCTCTCGTAGTCGGCATGCCGGCCGACATCGAGCCAGTACTCCATGATGGGAAAACTGACCACGGTCCCCCCCTCGGCGATCAGGCGCTGGATCAGGTCGGTCATATCAAACTTCTGGCCGGCAGGGATGTATTCATAAACGCCGGGCTCGATCAAATAAATGCCGGCATTGACAAAAAATGAAATCTCCGGCTTCTCTCTGAGCCCGCGAACGGCGGCGCCCTCGCAATCCACCACCCCGTATGGAACCTGGAACGCATACTGACGTACCCCGACCGTCATGTCGGCCCCGTGCTCCTGATGGTATTCGAGCAGGGATTGAAAATCGACCTCGGTGAGCACATCCCCGTTTATCACCAGCACCGTTTCCTCGGGCGGCTTCATCAGGTTGAGCGCACCGGCGGTTCCCATGGGAAGGTTTTCGTTCAGATAGGTCAGTTCCACTCCGAAATCGCTTCCGTCACCGAAATGCCGCATGATCTGGTCGGAAAGATAATTCGTCGAAATCTTGACGTTCCGGATACCCGCCTGCTGAAGCTTTTCGAGCGTTAACTCCATCAGGGGCCGCCCGGCAACCGGCAGCATCGGCTTCGGACAGTTCTCGGTGAGAGGCCTCAACCGGGCTCCCTGGCCGCCTGCCATGATTACGGCCTGCATCAGGGATTGCACCTGCGGAAGAAGATCCTTGAGAATTACCACGTCTGCGACTCTCCGCTCCGGGTCGAGCAAGGGAATCTGCCGGACGCCGCGTTCCTTCATCAAACCCAGGAGCTCCGTCTCGGGAGTGCCTGCCGGGGCGGTCAGCGCATCCGGATGCGGCAGCCGCGCCTTGATCGGGAGCAACTCACGGACGGGTGACTCCAGCGGGATGCCCGCCAGAATGGCCCGGCGGATATCTCCGTCGGTGATCGTGTTCAAGAACCGCCCTTCTTCGTCCAACAAAAGCGCGATACTGATCCGTGCGCTTCGGTCAATATGGACGATCGCATCGCGAATGGACGTGTCGGGCCGGATGCAGAAATCCGAAATGGCCGACGTCATGCCGCCGGATTTTTCGGGGGGATTCCCCGCCGTGTGTTCGTTTTTTATCGACATAATCCCAAGGGCGTCAGGCGGGTTCCCTCCATGGAGGGTCGTCAAACAAATGCATGTTCTCCCGGACCTCTTCGCGAGGCAGGAACGGCGCCATGTCCTCAAGAGGACGCGATTCCAGGCTCCCGTCCTCGCGGCGGAAGGCGGAGGCCTTCGGGGTGATCGCCTGGTCGGGCGAAATATTCAGTTCGCAGATGACACACCCTTCCGTCGCAAACACCTCCGAGAGGCCTTCCTCCAGCCCCTCGTTGGTTTTAATGAGGACATGGGCGAAACCGTAAAGATCCGCCAGTTTGCGGAAATCCAGAAGACCCACGCCCGAACCCTCATCGGCGCCGACCATTCTTGCTTCAAACAACGATTTCTGTGTGGCACGGATGCTCGCGTATCCCCGGTTGTTGAATAAAAAAATCTTCAGCGGCAGCCGGTGATACTGCACGGTGAGCAGTTCCTGAATATTCCATTGAAAACTGCCGTCGCCGGTCACCAGCACGCCGGGGGAGCTCCCCCCCCTTCCGAGGCTGGCACCGATTGCAAGCGGAAGATCCCATCCCATCGCACCCCAGTTGCCGGTATAAACCACCCGCTGGCCCTCCTTGACCCTGAAGGCCTGGAAACAGCTGACCACATCGGATCCGTTGCCCGTGATCACCGTGGCATCCTTCCCGAGCCGCTCCGAAAGCTGGTCCCAAAAAACATAAAAATTCACCGAGCTGCGATCCTGAAAATATTCGTCCAAAATAATCGGATACCTCTTTTTCCAGATCGAGCAGGCGTCCAGCCAGCGGGGGGAGGGCGCGTAGGTCGATGCACCGCTTTGCTCTTCGAATACCTGCAAAAAAAGCCGGAGATCGGCCACCACGGGAACATCGGCAACAAGCGCCTGATGCTCCACTTGGCCCCGGTCGATGTTGACGACCACCTTGGTCGCCTTCGGCGCAAAGTTCCGGTAGTTGAAACCAAGTTTCGTCACGGTCATGCTCGCCCCGAGAAAGATCACCAGGTCGGCGTTCTGCACCGCAAAATTGGCGCGTCGCTGGCCGCACGTTCCGAAAAGACCGATGTTCATGGGGTGGTCCTCCGGCAGCAAATCCTTCGCCATGAGATGCACCACCACCGGGATTTGAAACCGTTCGACCAGGCGGAGAAACATATCGCGGCATCCGGCGAGCCGCACACCGTTCCCACCGATGATCAACGGACGTTGTGCGGCCCTCAGCGCATCAAGCACGCGGCCTGCTGAAACGGAGAGCGGTGGTTCCTCGGGTTCGGCTGCAACGGGTTCCGGCAGGAACCCTTCCAGGGTGCTTTCATCAATCTCAGCTCCCTGGATGTCAAAGGGGATCTCGACCCACACGGGCCCCTTCCGGCCGGAGGTGGCCAGGTGCAGAGCCTTTTCCAGCTCGCGGCGGATCGCATTCGGTTCCCGCACCGAGACTGCATATTTCGTGACCGGCCGGGCCATCTCAATCACGTTCGCCTCCTGCGGCCCTTTCTGCCTGACCTTGGTGAAATCGGCGATCAAGTCGGTCCGGACCTGTCCGGACAACACCAAAACCGGGAGCGAATCATACCATGCGCCGACGATCCCCGAGAGCGCATTGATTGCGCCGGGGCCCACGGTGACCAACAGGGCACCCACCTTTCCCGTCACCCGCGCATACCCCTCTGCTGCAACGGCGCAGGCCTGCTCATGGTAATTGCAGTAATAACGCATTGCGGGATTCCGCCCGACCGCGTCCAGAAGATGCGCGATGCCTCCACCGGAAACCGTGAAAATATCCGTGATCTGATTGCGGACCAGAAATTGGATGACGAAATCGGAGACCTTCATTTTTTTTAATTGCTGTGCCACTCTATCGTGCGGCGGATGCTTTCACGAATATTTATCCATGTGTGGAGCCCCAGTTCGTTTTTCGCGTGATCGGTCGACGGAACATAGCGCTGGCACGGTTGCCCGGGAACCGGTTTCTTTGCGACCGTGATTTTCTTCCCGGGATTCACCGCATCTCCAACCAGGCGCGCGATTTGTTCGATGCTGAAATCCTCGTTGGAACCGACATTGTACGCCTGCCCGGGGCGTCCCTTTAGCATAAGGGTCCAGAGCCAGGCCGCCAGATCGGCGGTATAGAGATACGACCGGCGGGGTGTTCCATCCCCGTGAATCCGGATCGGGCCTCCGTTCAACGCGTCCCGGATGAAATTGCCGATGACGTAATTGGTGTCGAGCGGCAGAAGGGGACCGACAAATGCAAAGCACCTCGCGATGACCGCGCCGAGCCCGTGTTCCCGAGCGGCGCTTTCGCAAAGCATCTCCGAAAGATGCTTGCTTCGTCCATAACCGGTTCCGTCGTCATGCACCGCTGCTCTTCCGGAATAATCCTCGCCAAGGTGGGTCACGTCCGGCGGCTGCCGCCCGTAGACTGCTCCCGAGCTGGTAAAGAGGAACCGGCCGGCGCCTGCCCCCTCTGCAAATTCAAGCACACGACGGGTGGCGCTTACATTCGCATCAATCAGAACCTGCGGCTCCATCGGTGCGACCGCCGAATTTGTCTCCGTCGCCGAGTGGATGACATGGGAATATTCGCCGGTCGGAAATCCAAAATTTCGGACATCTCCTTTTACCCAGTCAATGGCCGGATGCGAGGCTAGCCGGGGTATTTTTTTGCTGGAGTTCTCCGGGTTGCGCGTCAGGGCGGTCACGCGCGCATCGAGTCCGAGTTGTTCGTTGGCAAAGACGAAGGTTTCGAGGAGCCAGACGCCGAAAAAACCAGTGCCGCCGGTAATGAAGATACGCTTCCCGCGAATCTCCTCCCACAAATCGCGTGTGTGCTGGAGAACATGCTCCAGATCCTCTCTGGGAAGCGGGCGGTTCATGGCAGTCATTTGCCGGGAGGCTGCTCAATGCCGATCGGCAGCTGGAGGCTTTGGAAATCGCCGGAATTCAGAGTGTAAAGAACTCCTGCTCCGGCCTTTTGTGCGGCGACAGCGTGAAGAAAATCATGGGTTTGCCCGCCGCGCACTCCGTGCTTATGTGCGGCGGCCAGTGCGGCGAGGGTTTCGTCGCCGTCGAGTTCCACCGTTTTGAGATCCGAGGCCAGCTCGCCAGTGATTTTGGAGGCTTCATTGGCAGGGCAACGAAATCCCAGGCGTCCGCCTGTGAGCGTGGAGAACACCTCCGCAAAGGTGTGCGGGCGGGTGAACCCGCCGGAGCGGCGCAGCGCCTTGCGAACTCCCAGGTTCTGGATCGCCTCGATGAGGGCCGAAGAATCCCAGTAAGGAGTCATCGGGCGTCCCGGTCGGCCCGGACGGCGGCCGCAATGCGTTCGGGTGGAATCGGAGGGATATCCAGCATCGTGAAGCCAGCCTGGCACCGGAGTTTCACAATCGGAACATCGGCGGGTTTCAGCAGCCGGAATGAAATGACTTCGCCGCTCTGGTTCTCTTTGACAAGAACATCACCGGGCTGGAAAGGGAGAGGAAATACCCCCCGCCGCCGGGCGTCGAGTGTGGTTACGCTTTCCATGGTGGGAATTTCCCACAACACAAAATATTTGCAACAGAAATCATTGCCAAACATCCAGTCCCGCAGCACTCGCACGCGCGGCCTGCTCTCCGTCGAAGCCTTCAAAAACCCTCACAGCCCGCCCGTGCTGCGAGTCGCTGGAATGCGGCTGTCAAGGTGGTTTTGGGAAGCGCGCTCATACCGGGCGCGCACCTATCACGCGGGCCGGAGAGAGTCAAAGACAAGACAGACAAATTACCGCTGCCAGAGCCTCCCCGCCCGGCGGAGGCGGGCATAGACGAGGCTCGGCGTTTCGCCTCCGCGCGCCTCGTGCAGCCGGCGGATGAACGTCATGGCGATGAGGTTGAGAGCGAAAAGCGCCAGGAAATAAATGCTGTGCCGACGCCAGTGAAAGGCCCCGGTCACCGACTCGTAGGTCCCGATGAAATCCAGCGAGACCCCCCACACGATCGGGGCCGAGCCCAGGCCAAGGCTCGTGATCACCGTGAACAGCGCGAAGAAATGGTTGCGCCCCATCTCCGGCATCGTGGCCATGATGATCCGCACGTTGGCGAGGTTGAAATTCGCCCCGGCCACCCCGGAAAAAAAATTCAGCGTCCCGACCACCCCCAGCGAGCACGGCAGCACGTCGGCCGCCACCAAAAACCAGCCGAGGATGGTGGCGCTGAACAAACCCAGCGCTCCCGCCATCACCGGCTTGCTCCCGGCTTCATCCACCAGACGCCCGGAAAACGGCAGGCTCACCAGCGCCCCGATGAAGGAAATCCCGGACAGGGAGAGCACGACGGACACGTCGAATTTCGGAAACTCCCGGAGATACTCGATGGTGAAGACCCCCAGGCTCCCGATCACCGCCATGAATAGCACGTTGAATTTCAGAAGCTCCCGGAACGGCGGGTAGGCCAGGATTTTTGCCCACGGCACCGGCTCGGACGACTTGCGCACGGTTTCCGAAGCCGCCACATCCGGGATTCTCCGGATGAAATTCAGGCTCAGCGTCGCCCCGACCGCGCTCAGCAAAAACACCAGCGCGTATTCCCACGGCTCCACCCGCCCGGCCATCACGAGCGCCGACGCGACGAGGGCGAGCAGGCAGCCCAGCGTGACAAACATTTGGTCCACGGAGAGAAAACGCCCCCGGATTTCCTCTGGGATCAAGGCCGTGATCCACGGCATCCAGGCCGCTGTCGATATCCCGCGCAGAAGGTTGAAAACAAACAGGGAGGCGAGCATGACCGCGAGTTTCGTCGTGTTATCGAGAAACCACGCCAGCGGAACCCCCGCGATCAGAAAAATCAACAGCGTCCGCAGGCTCCAGCCCATGAGCACGAACTGCTTGTATCCGTAACGCCCCAGGAATTGCGCGGCCGGGAGCTGGAAGACCGTCATCAGCGGGGTGAAGGACGCGATGATTCCCAGCACGGTCGAGGAAGCCCCGATGCTCTTGGCGTAAATAATGATCGGTGCCCCGAGAACAACCTGGAACGAGATCGCGTTGAAAATCCCGAACCAATGGATGTTGAACGATCCCTTGGGGTAGTGATGAGAAGGCGCGTTCACCCCGCGACGATGGGGGGAAAGGAATAAAGCTCAACCCGGAAACGGATAAAACACGCGCATCCCACCGCAGAGGAAATTCGAAAAAATTTCTCCTTCCCGCTCCCTGCGCGGTGCCAGTTGCTCGAGCCGGTCACGGCACCGCCGCGGGAACAGTGGCCTGGACGATGAGCGCCGCAGGATGAAAAACATAGCGGCTTGCCGGACCATCGAGGGGCTTCGGGGGCTGGACCAAGCTTTCGGCGATGAACTGCGGGTTGATCGGGGCGACCAAGCTGTAGCCCCCTTTGCCATCGGGCAGCATCGGCGTGCCCCACATGTTCCGGCACACGATCTCCTTCGCGAGGATCGGCTCGCCGCGCAGCGTGTGATTCATCATTTCGGGTTCCTTGGGGGCGGAGGCGGCACCCAGTAAGGCGCCGCTTGCGATGAGCAGCCAGTTCATATGAACCCTCCAATAAACACTTTTTCAGGAGATGAAAAGCGGATTATTCAATTTTCTTGGGGCCGGCATGGCGAAGTGGGGGCGGCCGCCGATTTTGGCGCGTTTGCTCTGCACGAGCCTTGATCGCCGCGACAGCATCGGTAGATTTGCGTCCATGCCGCACCCGTCCTTCCGCTCGTTCTGCGAAACCCTCGAATCTTCCGGCGAGCTCCGCCGGATCGCCACGCCGGTCGCGACCGAGCTCCAGATCACCGAACTCGCCGACCGCGAGATGAAATCCCCCGGAGGCGGAAAGGCCCTCCTCTTCGAAAAGCCGACGATCGACGGACGGACCTCCGCGTTTCCGCTGGCGATCAACACGATGGGCTCGCGCCGCCGCATGGCCATGGCGCTCGGACTGGAAAAAATCGACGAGTTGGCCGACCAGATGCAATTCCTCATGAAGGCGAAGCCGCCGCGCACGCTCCGGGAGGCGTTCGCGCTTCTGCGCAACGGGATCGACGTTCTCCACGCCCGCCCCCGCCATGTCCGCTCGGCCCCCTGCCAGGAGGTCGTCCACGAGCCCGGCGGAAATTTTTCCCTCCACGATCTCCCGGTCCTCCGCTGCTGGCCGGATGACGGCGGCCGATTCATCACGCTGCCGACCGTGTTCACGAAGGACCCGGACACCGGAGACCGCAATGTCGGCATGTATCGCATGCAGGTCTTTGACGGCTGGACGACCGGCATGCACTGGCAGGTCCACAAAGTCGGCGCGCGCCATGGGAAACGCTACTACGAACGCGGTGAAAAAATGCCCGTTGCCGTCGCGCTCGGCGGCGACCCCGCGCTCACGTTCGCCGCCACCGCCCCACTCCCCGACGGCCTCGACGAAATCCTCTTCGCCGGCTTCGCCAGAAAAAAATCCGTCGAGCTGGTCAAGGCGGTGACCGTCGACATCGACGTTCCCGCCAATGCGGACTTCGTCATCGAGGGCTACGTCCAGCCGGGCGAAATACGGCCGGAGGGGCCGTTCGGCGACCACACCGGGTTCTACACGAACGTGGACGACTACCCGGTTTTCCACGTCACCGCGATCACCCACCGTCGCGATGCAATCTATCCCGCCACGATTGTCGGAATCCCGCCGATGGAGGATTTCTACATGGGCGAGGCCAGCGTCCGGGTCTTCCTGCCTGTCTTCAAAATGAACTTCCCCGAGATCGTGGACATGGCGCTGCCAGCCGAGGGCGTCTTCCACAACCTCGTCTTCGTCTCGATCCGCAAACAATACCCGCTCCAAGCCTACAAAATCATGCACGGGCTCTGGGGCATGGGCCAGATGATGTTCTCGAAATACATCGTCGTCGTGGACGAGGACTGCGATGTCCACAACACCAGCGAAGTCCTCTTCCGCCTCTGCGCGAATACCGACCCGCAGCGCGACAGCACGTTTGTCAAAAACCCCTCCGACTCGCTCGACCACGCCCCCACCATTGCCAACACCGGCTCCCACATGGGCTTCGACGCCACCCGCAAACTCCCCAGCGAAGGCTACTCCCGCGGCTGGCCGTCATTGGTGAAAATGTCCCCCGAAATCCAGGCTTGGGCGGATAAATTCTCGGCTCCCCTGTAGCGGCGGTCTGTGACCGTCGGAAATATTCCAGCGACGGTCACAGACCGCCGCTGCAGCCCAACGCCCTCGCACGCCCGCTTCATTTCCACGCCCGGATTTTGAGGCCCTTGACGCGTTGGAATTCCTTGATGTTGGCGGTGACCAGGGCAGCTCCGAGACTGCGGGCTTGGGCGGCGATGAGAAGGTCCATCGGGCCGATCGAGATCCCTTCTGCTTCCAGAGCGGCCCGGATGTCGGCGTAGTGGAGAGCGGCATCAAGGTTAAAGTCCGCGAGCCAGAAAAGACCCAGAAAGGCTTCCAGTCGCGAGGCCTGCTGTGGGTGAGTCCGGGCGTTTTTTTTCACCCCGGTCCAGAGTTCCGCAGCGACGATGACCGGAATGCCGGTGAGCGCGGGGTCGGGCAGCCTGCCGAGGCCGGCCGCATTGCGCAAAACCGGGACGCAGGCGCTGGAATCCAGAAGAAAAGCCGGCTTCACGAAGGGTTAAAATTCGAGGATGGGCCGCTCATGCTTCCTGGGACGCGGCGGCGGGTCGGGAAACTCTCCGGCATCAGGAAACTTCTCCGCGAGATAGCGTGCAATCTCGGTGAAGGACCGGAACTTCGGCGCCAGCACCGGCTTGAGAACAACCTCCTCGCCATGCCGTTCGATCGCGACCTCGGTGCCCTCGAAGCGGAAAGCCTTGGGAAGACGGACAGCCTGGCTGCCTCCGTGCCGAAAGATTTTTGCCGTTGTCATAGCTACAGACTGTATCTACATTGCAGGGATGTCAAGCGTTCCGATCTATTTCGACGCGGTTCTGCGAAACTCCTTCTGCGTGCATTTCCCGCAGCGGTAGCCCTCCGGCCCATGGGAATATCCACGGTCACGGTGACACGAAGCTGAGGAGACGTGCGGAATTCGGCGATGAGGTCCTCGGCGGTTTTCTTGCCGCCGACCCGGTAGGTGATCTTTTTGCAGAAGTCATTCCCCTCGCCGAAGACGTCGCGGACGATGTCCACAATCCGTTCCGCGTGCGCGTCGTCCTTGGCATAGATGAGCGTCTTCGGAACCCAATCGCCGCTGCGGTGCGGGAACATCTTCGAGAAAAGGGCGTCGCGGAAATGTGTGATGATCGTCCGGACCTGAGTGTCCGAGACCACCGAGCGGTCGAGTTCCCGGCCCTGCCAGGTGAAGTTGTCCTTGAGCTTTTCCCAGCGCTTGCGGCGGGTGCGGCGCTCGATTTTTTCGAGGTGGTTCCCGCGTTCCACGGTTGCGCCTTTTTCGGTGAGATTCGTGCGGATGCGGTAGATGTCGTAGCCGACGTTCACCTTGTCGAGCACCGCCTGTTCGTGCGTGTAGGAGGAGACGAGGTTTTGGTTGAAGTAACCCAGGGTGTGCGGCGACGGGGTGGCGGTCAGCCCGACTTGGAAGGCGTCGAAATAATCGAGGACTCCCCTCCACAGGTTGTAAATTGAACGGTGGCATTCATCGATGATGATGATGTCGAAGGCTTCGGGCGGGAGGGCAGAATTGTAAGAGACAGGGCGGGGTTTGTCGGTGTCGCCGGAGGCCTCGTAGGTGGAGCGCTCGTCGTCGTCATCGTCGATCGGCTTGCCGGTCAATGCCGAGTAAAGCCGCTGGATCGTCGAGATGACGACCTTCGCGCGAGGCTCGATGGACATGCCGTCGAGCCGCTGGACGATGTATTCATCGGTAAAGCGCCGCTGCGTGTAGGGGCTGTGCCAGAGATCGAATTCGTTCTTCGCCTGCTTGCCGAGGTTCGCGCGGTCCACCAAAAACAGAATGCGATGCGCACCGCCGAATTTGATGAGCCGGTAACATTCGGTGACGGACATCCAGGTTTTTCCCGCACCCGTCGCCATCTGGACGAGAGCGCGTGGGTGCTGGAGGGCGAATGATTTTTCGAGCCCCTTGATCGCGTCGATCTGGCAGTCGCGCAAGCCTCCAGAGTGGAGGGGCGGAAGTTTTCCGAGCCGGGCACGGAGGGTGTCCGTTTGCTCGGCCCATGCGCGCAATGTCTCGGGGCGGTGCACGGAAAAGACATACCGCGACCGGGACCGGGGATCGCGCATGTCGCGGAATCGCCAGGCTTCGCCGTCAGACTCATACGTGAAAGGCAAAGGATTACCCCAACGCTGGAAATCCTTGAGAGCGGCATGGGCATAGAGTTCCGATTGATCTGAAACGCCAACCAGTGGCGTTCCTGCCGCCTTTGCCTCATTCACGCCGATGGCTTTGGCGTCCGCAAACAACATGTAATCCGCGAAACCGCCGTCAACGTCGGTTTCGCAAAGCGCGACACCGGGCGCGGCGTGAAGGTTCAGGTGACGCTTGTCCTGAATCTTCCAGCCGGCGGCGGTCAACTGGCGGTCGATCTCCCGGCGGGCCTGTTGTTCAGGTGGGAGTTCAGGCATGGAAATAGCAGGTCATCTGAGCCACAATTCCGAGAACACTACCAGAGGGGGTGGGACATTTGCAGGCTGATAATTAGAATTTTTGCGGGCAGTCGGCGTGCCTCAGGAATTGCGACGCGGGCGCTTTTTCGACCCGTTGCGCGGGGGGCTTCTTTGACGTGGAAGCCGATCTGGGGTTTCGGCGGTGGAGGGGGCGGGCTGAGGAGCGGCTGGAGTTCCCGCCAGATCACGCGGAGGGCGTCGTCGTGTTTGAGGAGCTTGGCATCGATCTGGGCGAGTTTTTTTCAGGACATCGGATTGGGCCATGAGGAGCTCGCGCTGCTTGATGAAGGAGCGGACGACATAGACGCTCATTTTGACGGCTTCCGGGCTGTTCAGGACGTTCGCGGCCATGAGCGCGCCGTGTTCGGTGAAGGCGTAGGGGAGTCTCCGGCGACCACCATGGGAACCGGTCGCAATCTGCGACCAGTTCGGTGGATCTGATTGATCTTCTGAGTATTCCAGACTTGAGGTCGCAATTTGCGCCTTCAAGTTCCGCCATTCTGCGGCGGTCAACTGGAACATGAAATCCTTCGGGAACCGCTCTGAGTTTCGTTTGACCTGCTCATTCAATCGCTTGGTGAGAACCCCGTAGATTGCAGCCAGGTCAGCGTCGAGGAGGACTTTTTGGTCCCGGATCGTGAGGATGAGCGAGTCGAGGGGTTGGTTCATGTCCGTGGCGGCCCTACGGATTCCGCCGACGGAAGCTGTGGATCCCGCCGTAGGGCTGGAGGGAATGGCTCATGCGCCGGAAGAAGAGTGAGTATCCCTGGTGGGTCATGCTGTGCCCCTGCAAAATCTCGTAGAGGGCCATCTTGACAAGATCGAGGACGAACATCCAGGCGATGTTGTAGAGCCAGACGAGCCCGATGATCCCCCACGGGAGGGCGGGCACGACGTCCCCGATGCCGAACCCGCAGGCCAGGACCGCGATCAACTGCGTTCCGACGATGGCGAAGAACAGCCGGGGATCGGGGAACGGCGGCTTCCAGAACGCGCCCACCGAGCGGGTCACGAAAAGCAGGAGGTGCCCGCCGGCGACGAGCTGCAGGAACATCATCGTCTGCAAGTGCAGCGCATCGAGGTGGTAGAGGTTGCGGCCGAGGAACAGCAGCAGGAAGCTCTGCACCACGGCGAAAAGCCCGAGCACCGAGGAGATGAGAAACACGCGCGGCATGTCCCACTTCACCGGCTTCGGCGCCGCCAGCGCGTTGTCGTAGGCGATCGTCATGATCGGCAGATCGTCGAGCAGCGCCAGCGCGATGATCATCAGGGCAGTCAGCGGGCGGAAATTGAAGAGGATGACCGAGGAGACGACGAAGAACATGATCGCGATCGTCATGGCCACGCGGTAGAGCATGTAGCTCATCATCCGCTCGAAAATCCGGCGGGCTTCCTTGATGCCGTCGATGATCACCGAAAGCCCGGGAGCGGTGAGGATGAGAGCCGCCGCCGCGCGGGCGGCATCGGTCGCACCGGAGACCGCAATGCCGACGTCTGCCTGTTTGAGCGCAGGCGCGTCGTTGACGCCGTCACCGGTCATGCCGACGATGTGCCCGGCCGCCTGCAGGGCTTTGACCACGCCGTATTTGTGTTCGGGGAAAACGCGGGCGAAGCCGTCGGCCGCGACAATTTTGTCTGCGGCATCGGAAGGCAGCGAGCCATTCAGGGAATCCGCAGTGAAGAGATCGGAGGCGAGCTGGATGTTCGTGCCCATGCCGAGCTCGCCGGAGATCGTGCGGGCGATGGCCACGTCGTCGCCGGTGACCATCTTGACCTTGACCCCGAGCTCGTTGGCCTCGGCAATCGTTTCCTTCGAGTCCTCGCGCGGCGGGTCCATGAGCGGAAGAACGCCGAGGAACGTCCACGCCCCGCCGACCTCCGAGCGCGCCGCCGCCAGCGCGCGCATGCCCTTGACCGCGAGCGCGTCCACCTGGGCCTCGACCTTCGCCTGCTCGGTGCCGGGCAGGTTGCAGAGTTTTAAGATCACCGCCGGCATACCCTTGGTGGTGCGGAATGTTTTTCCCGCGAAATCCTGCAGGGTGGCCTCGGTCCGCTTCGAGACGGGATCGAACGGCACGAAGACCGTCTGCTTGTAGCCCGCGAGCAGCGAGGAGTCCTTCAGCCCGGCCATCACCGCAAGATCAATGGGATCTTTATCCTCGGCCTTGGAGGCGAGCGATCCGGCCAGGACAACATCCTGCGCGGACGCGCCGCCGTAGGGAAGGACGTCCCCGAGCGTGAGCTTGTTCTGCGTGAGCGTCCCGGTTTTGTCCGAGCAGAGGATGTCGATGCCGGCGAGTTCCTCGATCGATTCGAGGCGCGAAACAATCGCCTTCTTCACCGCCAGCATCTTGGCCCCGAGCGCCATCGTCACCGAGAGCACAGCCGGGGTCGTGAACGGCACCGCCGCCACGAGCAGGACCAGCACATACTCGGCCAGCTTGAAAATGGCGTCTTTCGAATAATGGTGATCCATCGCGGCGAGCTGGTTGATCACCAGGATCGCGGCCAGCGCGATCGTGAGGACGATGAGGAAATTCCCGATCCCCACCACCGCCTGCTGGAAATGGGATTTCGCGCCAGCCGAGGCGACGAGGCTCGCGGTCCGCCCGAAAAACGTCTTCCCTCCGGTGGCCGTGATCACGGCGGTCATCTCGCCTTTTTTGACGATCGAGCCGGAATAGACCGTGTCGCCGCGCTTCTTGGAAACCGCCAGCGATTCGCCGGTGAGCGCCGCCTGATCGACGCTCAGGTAATCGCCCTCCAAAAGCACGCCGTCGCCGGGAATCACGTCGCCCAGTCGGATCCTGACAATGTCGCCGGGCACAAGATCCGCCGCCTTCACGTCGCCCCACTTCCCGTCCCGCAGGGCCTTGGCCGTGAGCGCGAGAGAATTTTTCAATGCGGATAACGCGCTCGACGCCGCGCTCTCCTCCCAGAATCCCAGCACCGCGTTGAAGATCAGCATGAACATGATGATCGCGAAGTCCACCCAGTCCCGGATGAGCATCGCCATGACGGCCGGCGCCTCGACCATCCACGGCAGCGGACCCCAAAAGTAACCGGCAAATTTTTTCAGAGCGCTTTCCTTTTCCTCTTCGAGGGCGTTGGGTCCGAATTTGGTGAGCCGGTTCGTGGCCTCGATCGAGGCGAGCCCCTTGGCGGGATCGACCTGGAGTTCCCCGAGGATCTGCTCCGGCAATTTGGCGGGTGCGTCTGTGGTATTCATAGGAGAGAAGATCTTCTCAGCCTATCAGGCGGGCGCGGCGGTTGACGACTCAAAAACTCTGCTCTGTCCTGGGAGGGCGAAGCTCCGTCTGAGTAATATATGGGTTCGGACAGCCGACCGCAGGAAGACAGGCTTTCCGGAGGAAAGAGCGAAGCGTCCAAAGTCTCACCCTCCCGTTGCGTGTCCTACGGAAGTCGGAAAGGCTCGGGGTTCATCCGGGCAAGGCGCTTCTCATAAAAATCCTGCCGTCGCGTCGAGAGCAGGAACACGGCATGCTCAATCTGCGCCGCGAAGGACGGCTCGGGGTTGGGCAGCGGACCTTCCCCGAGCGCGACCTCCGGCAGGACAAGCTCAAACAGCCCGCTTGAGGTCGCTGAGGAGTCGCTCTTTGATACTGGGCGTGGCATAGCGGTTCAAAATGGTTTGGAAGTCCGGCGAATCGATGGCGATCCGGTTGATCCGGATCAGATTCAGAATATCATAAAAATCCTTCCCCTGCACAGCCCGATCCCAAGTGCGTGTCGCGTGGAGTTTCAAGGCGATCAGGTGCAGCACGCCTGCAACACGGATCTCGCAGCCTCCGTAGGCCCGAACTTCGCTGCCCGCCATCAATTTCACAAATGTGGGCGCATCCACCAGCATGAGATCGATCCGGAACCCGTCGCCATCGACCGGCTCGAACTGCGCAAACGCTTTTGTCTCGTGGATCGGGCGGTAATCGAGACCGGACATGACGGCCTTCCACGCAGGCAAGTCCGCCGACGGAACCAGGAAGTCGAAATCCAAGGTCGTCCGCTCGTAGCCGTGCGCATTCACGGCATGCCCGCCGATCAGGAGAAATTCCAACCCGCGCTTCCCGGCCTCGCCCGAAAGCCGCCCGATGAGTTCCAGCGTCATGCAAACTAGTGGAATGCGGGCGGCGGCATTCGTCAATCCTCCACGTCACGGCAACGGGCTTCGAGCTGGCGGGCGATGAGATCCGCCTGCTCGGGTGTGAGGGTTTGGTTTTTCGACCAATCTCGGATGTGCTTCGGCACGTTCTGTTCGTTCAGGATCTTGAATGCAGGCCGCGTTTCGCAATTCACGAACCATCCGGGCAGGGCAAGCACCGGCTCGGCCAAAACATCGAGGCCCGTGATCTGGCGGATCCATTTGGTCAGCCATTCCGCTTCATTCTTCGCCTGATCCAGCCCGTGCCGGTCCTCCCCCCATGGCCAGACGAGCTGGCGTCCGTCGAATCTCACTTCGTGGTCTTTGAACCCCGGCCGCGCCCGGCCTTTTCTTCGCGTCTTCGTCTCGATGGCAAATAGCCCGGTCGGCCCAACGACGACATGGTCGATGTTGAATTTCTTCCCCTTGTTCTCTGCTGGAATGTCGTGAAAAACCCGGAAGCCCGAATGCTCAAGCTGCCCCAATTGCTCGCCCACAGCCCGCTCGCCGAGATACCCGAGCAGATGGTTTCTCCGCCTCCGGATATGCCGGATGAGAACCCAGCCGATTCCGCCCGCGCAGAGCAGGAAGACTCCGCATAATACCACCCATTGGCCTGCCGGATTCGTCGGAAAAAGCCAGACCGCGAGAAACAATCCGCCGATCCCAGCAAGACTCGCGACACAGATCAGGAAAAGAAGAATCTGAGGAAAATCTTCATCTATCGCTGCGATCTTCCGGCCAGTGTCTCCCCCGGCCCGCGCAGCAATTTGAACGCCACGGGTACCCGGCTCCGCTTACGCTCGAAGTGCAGCCAGCCCAGCGCAAAGACCGTCGCACACAACAACGGCCCCAAGCAGACCACGATGACGGTGAGCCTCGGCAGAAGGGATTTCATTTTCTAGGCAGCTCCCTGCCGTTTCACGGCGTCGAGAGTTTTTTCATCTTTGGTTTTCCATTCGAGCCATCCATTGGCGGTTCGGCCGAGGAGGGCCTGAGCGGCCATGCTGGCGGAAGTGAAAAGATGGTCCTTTTCGAAAATGACAGACTCCCCTTTTTCTTTCATCACTCCGGATGCGATGAGTTTCTGGCGTCTCAAGTAGCCACCGGTTCCAATGTAGGAGGGAACGCATTTGAGGCGGCCAATCGAACCCTTGAAGACGACAAATCCCTCAGGCGTATAAATTCCCCGACCATTCGCGCCAGGGCCTTTGCAATGGAAAATCTCGTCCCCCTTCGTGCCGACAACCGGTTTTGCCACGGCATCGAAGAGCGGATATCCGAGCGTCGCGAGAAGGTCTCTGCCGGTCTCGAAGATTTCTAAGCATTCAGCGTGGAGTGGTGCGAGCGTGTGAGGTTTGCCCGGACTGTTCCCGTTGACATCCATGTATCGCGCGGCCTTCCGGGCCTCCTGGAGACAGTGCCACTCCAAAAACTGCGCGTGCGTTTGCGTGAGGCTTTGGGTGCGGGAGATAAGAATCAGCGCGCGTTCCCAAAACTCTTTTTCCTTGTTATGATTGACCAACCGCGCCCGCAGATCGCTGGTTTGGCCCACGTAAACTTTCTGCTCGGTTCCATCCTCGGACTCGCCAAAAAGAAAATACACGGCCACCTGCCCGCTCTCGGGCATTTTTAGGAATTCCCCGAGAAGGCTTCGCGGCACTTCGAGGACCTGAACAATCCGCGTCGTGACCTCCGCAACGCGGATCCCGCGCGGATCACCGCCGGGCAAAAATATTTGAATCGTCTTCGGGGTTATGCTCATCCGTTGCCCTCCACTCACTTTGGTTTGTCGGCCAGCTTGGCCTCGATCCAATCCCAGCGTTTGTCTTTGACCATCACGAAAAGGCATTTTCCGTCACTGAGTTCCTCCCAGAGCTCGCCGACTTTGCGGTCGGGCTCGGCATTCAGCCAGCGATCGCCGCCCTTGTATTCGACAACGAGCGTCCGTCCGTCGGGCAGCCGGCAGAGAAAGTCCGGGTAGAAGGGGCCGGTCGCCGTGGGGAGGAAGAACGAGCAGGTGGGTTTGCGGACGAGGTTTCGCACCCAAAACCGGATGAGTCCCTTTTGCGCTGCGCGGTCGAGCCATTGGGCGCAGGCCTCCTCCTCCGCGCTGTCGAAGTCGCCGACGCGAGGGTAGTAATGCTTGTGAAATTCCCCCGCCCTCGGGTAGTCGCGGCTGGGAGCATAGGCATCCGGATGAAATTCAAATTCAAATTCCTGCCCGACGGTGGCGCGATCCTTCACGCCATCCGAAAACAGGAACTGCTGATAAGCCGCACCGACAGCCTGCCTGCGGAGCGCGCCGATTTTTTGTTCGAGAATCGTGCGGAGCAAAAATTTCTGGCGGTTGGCGATCGAGAGGTCTGATGCCTGCACGATGCCGGAGAGAAACGCACTCGTGAAGGCCATCATGCTCTGCGGCGTGATGTAGGGTTCGCGCACGTTCTTGCAGAGCCAAGCTGCCAATTTCGCCTCGGTCCAGTGCTCGGGCGTGTAGCTGAGATGGAGATCCCGTTCGAGATTGTGAACGAACGTCACCTGCACCTTGCCGTCCTCGACATCGATGGCCCCGGCTTCGGCGGCGCGGTCCGCCGAGCGCAATTGCGCGGTCTCTTCGGTTGTCGGCACGGCTTGGTAGCCGGGCAGGTCCCAGGGGTAATCCAAGACCTCCGGATCATCGAAAAGTTGCAGCTCCCCATGCACGCGAACGGCAAGCTGCGGCACGCGAAAATCTACGCCCAGCTCGCTGGGCGTCCGAAATACCGTGATGGCTTCCGTCCGGCTTTTTTCTGCCGCCACGGCGACCGCCTTTTGCGATTTCTCCCACACCACGGTTTTCCGGAGGTCGGCATCCTCGTCGGGTGCGATGGGACGGACGATTGTGAGGGTTTTCGCCTTCGCGTCCCATTCGAGCTTCTTTTTCAAGGCCGCAGGCAGTTTGGTGAAATCCGGCTTCTCGGGCAGTTCGACGATCACCGGGCGCATCTCGACGCGCCGGATGGGCGTGAGGTCGAGTTTTTCCTGCTCGTCGTTCGCAGCCGCGAGGAACTGCCAGGCGTCGGCCTTTTCAAATCCCGCGCCCTGGACGAGCCGGTCGCGCAGGGCGGCCGCCGTCGAGCCGAAATCCCGCGAGGCCACGAAGGCGTATGATCGGTTCAGTTCCGGCGTCGCGCGGGGCTCCGCTCCCGGCTGGCGGAGGATCCGGCCGAGCAACTGCTCGACGCGCGTCTCGCTGCGGAGTTCGGCCACGCTGGCGAGCACGTAGGCGAACGAACAATCCCATCCCTCGGCCAGCGCCTGCTGGGTGATGATGTATTTGACCGGGCAATCATTGGCAAAGAGGTCGATGTCTTCGAGGTCGCGCGTCTCGCCGGTGGCTACGGCAATTTCCGTCTCCGGGATATGGTGGTTGTTGAGGAGTTCCGCCTTGATCGCCTCCGCGTGGAGCGTCTCTTTGTCCTTGCTGCGCGGCTGGGACTGGATGAGGGCGATCGGGCGGAGGTAGGGAGCACCGCCGATGTGTTCGCGGTCCGCGAGCACCTGGAGCTGGTTCCGCTTGTCGATGGCGTAGGCGATCACTTTCTGCCAGTCCGGCTCGGTCTCGAGCAGGATCGGAAGCTTGATCATGGACTCGGCTTTCAGCTCCGCTGCCGAGATGCTGTGCAGCACGTTGCTCGGGGTCTGCGTGGTATCGGGAGTTGCGGTCAGCTCCAGGATCCCCGACGGGCGGAACCGCGCGAGCATTTCAAATTGCAGTTCGGTCCGCGCGTTGTGCGCCTCGTCCACGATGACGAACGGCCTCCGCAGGCGGAGCACGTTGGCGAAGGAATAGGGAATCGTCCCCTCCGGCCCTTGCAGGAGGTTCGCGCGAAGCTCGGGGGCGATCCCATCGAAATGGTGCTGGAGGGCACCGCTGCTCTCATAGACCTTCAATTTGTCCATGTCCTGCTGCCGGAACGACTGCGCCGTGGCGACGATTACGACGGTCGAGGTATCGAGCGTCGGCCGGGTGATGGACTTCGCTTCATCGAGGTCAAAAACCGTCACCGGTCCGGCTTCGAGCAGGTCGGCATGATACGGGTGTTCCCGGTCGCGGAACGCCTTGATCGTCTGCTCGCGGATCGCATTCGAGGGGACGAGCCAGAGGATCACGCTGTGCCCGCATTCGAGCAGGTAACGATTCACCAGCGGCACGCTTCGAGCGCCGAGGCGCGTCTTTCCGCCGCCGGTCGGCACGCGCAGGCAGAAATACGGCATGCCTTCGTCGAATCCCGGGAGCGGATGGTAGCTCCCGGGCTCGCCCCAGAGTTCATACATCGTCTCGAAGAATGCACGCTTCGCGTCCTGCTTCACCCGGCAGGCGCGGAAATACTTCTCCACGCTCGCGAGGAGTGTGCCCTGGTAGGCTTTCGGGGTGAGCGTCTTCATTCGTTGTGGAATCCGATGCGCGGCTTCCTGGGCACGGGCGGCGAGGCCAGGAGCGGTTGGAGCTGGGTCCAGATCACTTGCAGCGCCTTGTCATGCTGGAGCAGCGAATGGTCGATCTCCGCCAGCCGCTTGAGGATTTCCCGGTTCGCGGCGATCTGCTCCCGCATCTGGACGAATGCCCGCACCACATAAACGCTCATCGTCACCGCCTCCGGGCTGTTGAGCACGGTCGCGGCCATGATGGCCCCGTGCTCGGTGAAGGCATAGGGCAACTTGCGGCGGCCACCATGGGAACCGGTCACAAATTGTGACTGGTTCGCCCTGTCGGACGCTTCCGTCTTTACGGTCGCAATTCGCGACCGGTTCAGCGCATCTTGCTGATCCTCTGCGCTCTCTGAACTTGAAGTCGCAAATTGCGACTTCAAGTCCCACCATTCTGTGGCAGTCAACTGGAACATGAAATCTTCCGGGAAGCGGTCGGCATTCCGCTTCACCTGCTCGTTGAGCCGCTTTGTCGGCACGCCGTAAATTTCAGCGAGGTCGGTGTCGAGGATGATTTTCTCTCCGCGCAGCGTCAGGATCAACTGGTCGATGGGTTGCTTCGCTTTCATGGGATTTGCAGGTCGTAGGGTGTCTGCTTGAACGTGATTTGCTCTTTCTCCAGCCGTGCCCGGCCCATCCGGCAGGCGGCGGCGTAGATCACTTTTGGCCCCGCGTGCGGCGGCAGTTCGGCCAGCACCGGGCCGGTGAGCACGTTCCCGCCATCCACCGAACGGTCGCCAAGGATGCCGTTGAAGAGCAGGTAAACCGCCCGCCCGTCGTGCGTGCCGAGCAACGGCGTCCGCTTCCCGCGTGTCGCCTTCGGCAGCGGGCGCCCGGTCTCGCGGAAAAATACGAACTCCGCCAGCTCCACAAATTTCACGTCCGCCCGGATCTGCCCGCCCTCGTCGAAGAGCGGCTTGCCGAGTTTCGCGAACTGGAACCCTCCCCCGATCCCGGCCACCTCCTCGCCTTTCGCGTTCTTGTATCCCCGCGCCACCCGCCGCACCCGCTCGGCTGTGATCTCCCGCGCGATCTTCTCGTCGATCTCGCACAGGATGAATCGGCGCACCGTAGAAGACGCGTCCCGCGTCTTTTCCTCCAAGCCGCGAGCCGCACCGGTAGAAGGCGCATCCTGCGTCGTCGCTCCAAAGCGGCGGGACGCCGCTTCTGCGGCGTTCGGATTGTTCCGGATGTATGCCTTGATCCGTTCCAACTGCTCCGGGCTGCGCACGATGTGATCGAACGATTCCTTTTGCCAAAATTGTCCCGTCCCTCCGATGAGCCGGTTGATTTCCTTTGCCGTGAAAGACTTCCATGCCTGGAGGATGTCCGAAAGCTCATGGTCGCCAAGCGGCGACACCAACACGTGGACATGGTTGGGCATCACGACAAACTCTCCGAGCCGGTAGCGGCTCCCGTTGAAGTGAGCCAACGCATTTTCCACAACCGCCTTCACGTCGGATCTCCCGAGCTGGCAGGCTCCATATCCCGCATCCAGCCACTCTTGAAACCTTTGTGGGAAAAGCTTTGTGTATTCCAATCGTTCGGCGGAGGTGTGGGGCTCCGGGTGTTTATCCATCCATGTCGTGCGCTCATCCAACCACTGCTTGAGTTTGGTCTGCGGCATCGAGTCGGCTGTCCGGAATGTCACAAAATATGTTGCCCCGTCTTGCCTCCAGTGCGGCAGGTTTCCGCTCAAATGCGCCACCGATTCGGACGGGTCGAAATAGTTCACCGTAGAAGACGCATCCTGCGTCTTTTCTTCCAAGCGGCGGGACGCCGCTTCTACGGCGTTCATCTTCAAAACCGCATGCGCCGTCGTCCCGCTCCCAGCGAAACTGTCGAGGATCAGGTCGCCGGGGTTGGTGGAGATTTGGAGGATGCGCTCGATCAGGCGCGTTGGCTTGGGGGTGGAAAATCCTCCCTGAGCAATAATCCCAAGCAACTCGAGTTTCGCTTCCTGGTTATGGCCAGCCTCCTTGTAAGGCCAAATGCTTCTTGGAACGACACGATTGGCGTCACGCAAAAACTTTTTCAAACGAGGTTTTGTGGAGTTGCCATCTTTTCCCCAGTAAATTCGCTTTTCGGCGACATGGCGCAGATGTGTATTTTGGTCGTAAGCCCAAACTCGAACTTTGTTAGGCCAGATTTCTTTTCCGGTTTTTGGTTGGATAATCGGATAGTAGAGATTCGGACGTTCCTCTGCTGTTTTTGCACAGGTATATGCGGATGAATTCCATTCTCCCCGCAAGTCTCCGTCTGGATTCGTGTAGTTCCCTTCTTGCTCCTCAGAAAGCACAAGACGATTAGGACGCCAGTCCGAGCTTTTTTTCACATACACAATAATCCAGTCGTGATCAGTGCTAAAAAAATGAGCGTCGTTGGCTGGAGAAACTCGCTTATGCCAACAGATTGAGGTCACAAAATTTGCTGCCCCCCAAACCTCATCCATGAGCAGCCGCAGGGTCGCCGCTTCGTTATCATCGATAGAAATAAAAATCACCCCATCCTCCCGGAGAAACTGCCGGAGGAGCACAAGCCGGGGATACATCATGCAGAGCCATTTGTCGTGGCGGGAGAGGTCTTCGGCTTCCTTGCCGACGGTCTTGCCGAGCCACTGGCGGATTTCGGGGGAGTTGACGGCGTCGTTATAGACCCAGCCCTCGTTGCCGGTGTTGTAGGGCGGGTCGATGTAGATGCACTTCACCTGCCCGGCGTAACGCGGGAGCAGGGCCTTGAGGGATTCGAGGTTGTCGCCCTGGACGATAAGGTTCTCGGTCTCGCCCTCCGGTGGCGGACACGAAAGGCCCGGCACTTCTTCGAGCAGGCGGAACGGGACTTCCGCGTGATGCCTCACGACCGCCTCTTTCCCAATCCAGTTCAGCGTCGGCATCGGGTCAGAGCTTTCTCTCTTCCCGCAACCGCTCGACCCCTTCCTCGCGCTTCGACCAGCGGAGGGGGCGGATGTTGAAGGCCATGAGGACGTCAACGTTTTCGGAGTTCAGTTCGTTCCCCTCGTCATTGAGGAAGGCGTAGGCGACGAGCGCGCCCTCGCCGCGCGCACGCATCACGTCGGAGACCATGAAGGCGATGGATGCCGCATGGTCGCGAGTGAGGCGGTTGACCGCCTGCAGGACGGCTTCCGATTCGCTGCCGGGGATGCCGAAATCGAATTTGTGATCGAACCCGCTGTGCCCGCTGAGTTTCAGATCGCGGAAGACGGGGATGTGATGCTGGCGGAGGAGTTTTTCGACATCCTCCTTGAAGAGTTGAAGCACCGATTCCTCGCCCATGACGAACATGTCGTTGATCGTGAGGATCGCCTGGATGAGGTTGTGCTTGCGCTGGGGGAAGTCCTTCGCGCTGGTGTGGACATGGAGTTCGTCGCCCGAGAGGCGGACGCCGAAGCCGTTCAGGATCTTGTCGAGGTGGGCCTCGCGCTTGGCGGTATCGAGTTCCACCCCGCAATGCCGGAGGTCCGAGAGCGTGTAGCCGTCATCGGTGAGGAAGAGTTGCCCGTCGTCGTGCTTCTCGACATAGACCTCGATCTCGTCGTTGTGCCGGTCGAGGAACGGGGTCGAGACGACACAGGATGTCCCAAGTTCCTCAACGCGCAGTTCTTCGTTGAGCCATGAAACGTAATTCCCGATCTCAGCGGCGAAGGGCAGAACTTCGGCAGACTCGAATTCTTTTTCGAGGGTGTGCAAGAAATCCGCTTCTGCTTGGGTGAGCATGAAGCGGGGATTCATTGCAGAAACGAAGGGCGATGGGGAGAAGAAAACCGACCTGCCAAATTATGAATCGAATGCCAGGATGTGGCACGGGCGGGATTCACCCGCTGCGCAGATTTCTTTTGCTGGGGAGCACACGCGCCCTCGCGTGTGGAGGTCGGCGACCCGCCGACCGGATCGAACTTCACCAGATCGATCCCCAAACGATTGCCTGGCGGGGCGCCAGTCACCACACCCGAGTCGGGCGTGCTCCCCGGAATGAAGAGAAACTCGCCGACGACCGGGCGGCTGCGGGAAATTTTCGCTATTGCGCGCGGCACCGGGTCGGAGCAAAATGCAGGGCATGGCTACCATACTTCTCGGAATCCTCCTGGTGATCGTCGCGTTTGCCGTGATCGCGGCGCTGTTCGCCATCGGCCAATACAACGGGCTCGTGGCTTTGCGGAACCGTTTCAAAAATGCGTTCGCGCAGATCGACGTGCAGCTCAAGCGCCGCTACGACCTGATCCCGAATCTCGTCGAGACGGCGAAAGGCTACATCAAACACGAGCGCGAAACCCTCGAGGCCGTCACCCAGGCCCGCAACCTCGCGCAGTCCGCCGGAAGCCGTGCCGCCGCGAACCCCGGCGACCCGCAGGCGATGAAGGACCTTTCGGGCGCGGAAGCCGGGCTCACCGGCGCGCTCGGACGCCTCCTCGCCGTGGCCGAGGCCTACCCCGACCTCAAGGCCAACCAGAACATGATGCAGCTCACCGAGGAGCTGACCTCGACGGAAAACAAGGTCGCCTTCGCGCGCCAGGCCTACAACGATTCGGTCATGACCTACAACACGCAGCGCGAGGTTTTCCCCACGAACATCATCGCCGGCATGTTCCAGTTCCAGGCGGCGGAGTTGTTCCAGATCGACAATCCGGCGGAGAAGCAGGCCCCGAAAGTTTCGTTTTCATGATCCGCCCGTCGCGATCCGCGTTTGCGGAGCAGGCGGTCAAGGCCCGCGTGGTGCCCGTGTGGACCGAGATCGTCGCGGATGGCGACACGCCGGTTTCGGCCTTCGCGAAACTGGGCGGGAACGCGCCTTCGTTCCTGCTGGAATCGGCGGAACAGAACGACCAGGTCGGGAGGTATTCGTTCATCGGTTTCGACGCGCAGGCCACGTTTGCCGCGACCGGAAAATCGGTGACACTCACCGAGGGCGGTCTCTCGAAAACCTGCGCGGCCGCGCGCGACCCGCTCGACGAGCTCGAGCGCTGGATGGAAAGATACCGGGTGCCGCACAACCCCGACCTCCCGCCGTTCTGCGGGGGAGCAGTCGGCTACCTCGGCTACGATTGCGTGCGGTGGTTCGAGCCGACGATCCCCGAGCCTCCGAAGGACGAGCTGGGGATCCCGGACATGTTTTTTCAGGTCACCGGGTCGGTGGTGCTGTTCGACCACAAGCGGCGGCGGATCCAGATCGTCGCGAACGCCTTCATTGACGACCGCGGATCCGATACCGCCTACGATGCGGCCGCCGCGCGGATCGCGGAGATCCTCCAGGCGCTGCGCCGTCCGCTGGCGTTCGACCCGATCTTCACCGGCACCACTCCACCCCAGGCGGAAAGCTCGTCGAACACCACGCGGGAGGAATACCATGCGATGGTGGAGAAGGCGCACGAATACATCCGGGCGGGCGACATTTTTCAGATCGTGCCCTCGCAGCGGTTTGAAACCGCGTTCCCCGGCGACGCGCTCGACCTTTATCGCTCGCTGAGGTTTGTCAACCCCTCGCCCTACATGTTCTGCCTACGGTGCCCCGGCGGATATTCTCTCGTGGGCAGTTCCCCGGAGGTCCACGTCCGGCTCACGGATTCACTCGTCGAAATCCGGCCGATCGCCGGCACGCGCCGTCGCGGCGAAACCCCGGCGGAGGACGCCGCCAACGCGGAGGATTTGCTCGCCGACCCCAAGGAACGCGCCGAGCACCTCATGCTCGTGGACCTCGCCCGCAACGACGTCGGGCGCATCGCGGAATTCGGCTCGGTCAAGGTCAGCGATTTCATGACCGTGGAAAAATACAGCCACGTCATGCACATCGTCTCGCATGTCTCCGGGAAGCTCGCGGGCGGGCGGAGCGCCTACGACGTGATGCGCGCGACGTTCCCGGCCGGCACGGTTTCCGGTTCCCCGAAAGTCCGCGCCATGCAGATCATCAACGAGCTGGAAAAAAGCAAACGGTGCTCGTATGCGGGGGCGGTCGGGTATTTCGGGTTCGACGGCAACCTCGACTCGTGCATCGCGCTGCGGACGGTACTGCTCAAGGACGGGCGAGCGTATGTCCAGTCCGGCGGCGGTGTCGTGGCGGACTCCACGCCGGAAGGCGAATACCAGGAGACCGTCAACAAAGCCATGGCCGGCATGCGCGCGATCGACCGCGCCAGAAAGGACACATGATCCTCGTCATCGATAACTACGACTCGTTCACCTACAACCTCGTCCAGTATTTCGGCGAGCTCGGCATGGAGGTCCTCGTGAAGCGGAACGACGAGATCACGGTCCCGGAGATCGAATCGCTCGCCCCGGAAAAGCTCTGCGTGTCCCCCGGCCCGTGCACGCCGAACGAAGCCGGCATCAGTTGCGACGTCATCAAGCATTTCGGCGGAAAGATCCCGCTCCTCGGCGTCTGCCTCGGCCACCAGTGCATCGGGCAGGTTTATGGCGGCGAGGTCGTACGCGCCGGGCGACTCATGCACGGGAAAACCTCGCCGATCCACCACACCGGCGAAAACGTTTTCGCTGGCCTCCCGAACCCGTTCGAGGCCACCCGGTATCATTCGCTGCTGGTCAGACGGGAATCCCTTCCGGCCTCCCTCGAGATCACGGCCGAGACGACCGAGGGCGAGATCATGGGCCTCGCCCATCGCGAGCTGCCGGTTTACGGGGTCCAGTTCCACCCGGAATCGATCCTCACGACCGAAGGCAAAAAACTTCTCCGAAATTTCCTCGATCTCTGATCTATCTTGGAAATCACTAACAGCCACTAATAACCACTGAAAAAGACGGCAGAGCTGGCACGTGCAAATCCCAACTCTCAGTGGCTTTTAGTGAAATTTAGTGGTTCAACTTCAGAATTCCGTCATGACCCCCCGCCGCGAAAGGATCGCCGGAGAATGCAAACTGGCCGCCGCCGATGTCCGGAAAATCTACGCCGAACTCGCCGCACGTCCCCTCGCGCGCGGCTGCACGCTGCGCACCGAATGCTGCCAGTTCCTGCTCACCGGAAAAACCCCCTACCTCACGGCCGGCGAAGCCCTCGTCGCCGCGCAGGCGCTCAAAGCCACCGGCCGCCGCGCGCTGCCAGCCCGCGGAGACGGTGCCTGCCCGCTGCTCGATCCCGCCACCGCGAAATGCCTCATCTACGATTCCCGGCCGTTCGGCTGCCGCACCCACTTCTGCCAGACCGCCGGCGGGCCCTACCCCCGGCGTGACGTGGCCGGGCTCATCCACAAACTCGAAGCCCTCGCCCGCCGCCTCGGCAGCCCCGATGCCCGCCCCCTCGAAGCGGCCGTAAAAGAATTCCTCGCTTGAATTCCCGCCCAAATCCGCAGGCACGCAAGGAAAGAAATGAGAGGGAAACGGATCGACGCCATGTCGATAACGCGAGGGAGGGCGAAGCTCCGTCCTGGGAGGGCGAAGCTCCGTCTGAGCCGTGATATATGGGTTCGGACGGAGCCTCACCCTCCCGACACGGTTCGCCCATCGTTGGCGTTACGCGCGGATCAGGGCCGCGACTTGCACTTTGAAAATCCTCGTCTATTGGTTTTCTCCTTATGTCACATCGCTTTGAAACTCTCTCTTTGCACGCGGGCCAGGTTCCGGACCCGACGACCGGGTCGCGGGCGGTCCCGATCTACCAGACAACATCCTACGTTTTCAAAAGCACCGAGCATGCCGCGAATCTTTTTGCACTGAAAGAATTCGGGAACATCTACACCCGGATCATGAACCCGACGACGGATGTCTTCGAGAAGCGGATGGCCGCGCTCGAGGGCGGGACGGGCGCGCTCGCGGTGGCGTCCGGGCAAGCGGCCGCGACGCTCGCGCTGCTGGGCATCACGCAGGTCGGCGACGAGATCGTCTCGGCGAACAACCTCTATGGCGGAACCTACCAGCTCTTCCACCACACGTTTCCGAAGCTCGGACGGAAGGCCGTCTTTGTGGACTCGAAAGACCCCGAGGCCTTCCGCAAAGCGATCACCCCGAAAACCCGCGCGATCTTCGCGGAGACGATCGGCAACCCGAAACTCGATGTCCCGGATTTCGAGGCGATCGCAAAAATCGCGCACGAGGCGGGGATCCCGCTCGTCGTGGACAACACGGTCGGCGTCGGGCTCGTCAAGCCGATCGACCACGGCGCGGACATCGTCGTCCTCTCGGCCACGAAATACATCGGCGGCCACGGCACGTCGATCGGCGGAGTGATCGTCGATTCCGGGAAATTCCAGTGGAACAACGGGAAGTTCCCGGAATTCACCGAGCCGGACCCCAGCTACCACGGGCTGGTGTTCTGGGACGCTCTCGGCAACGTCCCCGGCATGGGAAATGTCGCGTTCATTTTGAAAGTCCGCGTCCAGCTCCTGCGCGACATCGGCGCGGCGCTCAGCCCGTTCAACGCTTTCCAGTTCCTGCAGGGGCTCGAAACCCTGCCGCTGCGGATCCAGCGGCACTCGGAAAACGCGCTCGCCGTCGCGAAACATCTGAAAAACCACCCGGCGGTCGCATGGGTCACCTACCCCGGGCTGGAGGATAACGCGAACCACCCCACCGCCGCGAAATACCTGAAGGGCGGGTTCGGCGGCATCGTCGGATTCGGTATCAAGGGCGGGCTCGACGCGGGGAAAAAATTCATCGACTCGGTGAAGCTGTTCTCGCACCTCGCCAACATCGGCGACGCCAAGAGCCTCGTCATCCACCCGGCCTCGACCACCCACCAGCAGCTCACCGCTGAAGAGCAGGAAACCACCGGCGTCTCGCAGGACTACATCCGCCTCTCGGTCGGCATCGAAAACATCGCCGACATCCTCGCCGACCTCGACCAGGCGCTCGACGCCGCGAAGTAAAACCGCCTCATCCACAAACCCGTCGAAACCGACGACCGCAGGGGCCGGGATCTTTGGGAGAGATTCCAGCGCGCGCATGGCGTCGGGGGGGTCATTTGTCGCTGAGAAGGCGGATTTTAGCCGGCTCGTCCTCCTCGATTTCCGGAAAGCGGCCGATGCAGGGATTCGCGAAGAAGTTGTCATGGGCATCGTCGTTCGCGGTCGAAACCTCTCCGATGATGCAGTCAACACCTTCCGCCCAGAACGCGTGGTAAATCCCCGGGGTCAGGGTGATCCGTTCCCCGGCTTTCAGCGCGAGGGTTTCCCCGCTGCGAAGCTCCCTCGGAGCCCCGTTGACGCGGGCGAAAAAGGTTTCTCCGCGGGCCGTCTTCTCCGGGTGTCCGGCCCACAGTTCGAGCGCGAGGGTTCCGTGGCGGCAAATAATGTCCTCTTTCTTTTTGGCGTGCGTGTGCAGGGGCGTCGTCTGGCCGTCGCGGGCATACATGAGCTTCTCGCAATACTCGGGCTCTTCCGCGAGGTTGACGAGCGCGAGCCCGTGGGCGGCAAAATCGCCGAGCCCGAAGTCGGTGATGTCCCAGCGAGGGTTCGGCGGCTGCGCCCACCCATGGCGCCCGAAGCACGCGGCGGCTTCGAGATAGATTTCGTTGATCTGGCTCCGTTTCATACAAAGTTACCGGTAGCTCATTTTGTTGGCGGTGAGTTGCAGGTCTTGCTGGAGCGGGCGCTGCGGCCGGATGCCCGACTTTTGCAGGACGTTGTGATAGACCTTCACGGCCTCCGCCGGCGCGACTTCGCCATCGACCACGCGGCGCAGCATTTCGATGAAGGCGAGCGGGTGCTCGGAGAGGTTGATTTTCCTCCCGAAGAGCGCCACGCGAGCCCCGTGTTTGCGCGCGTCGTGGATGAGCTGGAAGGCGTCCAGGGTGGTCCCGGCGCTTCCGCCGAGAATTCCCACGATCAATTTCGAATCGTAGGCCACCAGCTCCTCGAGCGGCCCGGGGCCGTTGTAGGGGATCTTCAAAAAGACCGGCCGCCCGGCCGACGTGACGCCCGCGAGCGTGCGGATGATGTGGTCGTTGAGAAACCCGGCTACCTTTTTGTCGGGGATCCCCGGGTTCACGTTCGGGTTGAAGACCTCCAGAAAATACCGGAACCGCTTGCGCTCGGCTTCGATCCGGAAGTCGTGAAAGTCGCCGAGGGCTTTGTAATCCCAGTCGATGGCGTTCGTGAACGTGATCGAATAGAGCCCGAGGTCCGCGCCCGTGAAGGGCTGCGTGCAATCCTCGGTGATCTTGCCGTATTTGATGTGGCAGATGTTTGCGGTCCGGAAGGAGCGCGAGGGGTGGTCGGTCGGGTATTTTCCCCCGCGCACCGCCCACACGTCGGAGGTGTCGTTTGCGCGGGCCGCCGGGGTGATGGCCGAGTTCGCGAACAGCTTCTCCTGCATGGCAAGCCGTTCCAGGTTCGAGGCGGAGAGGAGCACGATATCGACGATGTCCTGCGCGATGACAGACCGGGCCTGATCAAGATACTGGTCGAGCGTCTTCCAGCATCCCTCGGATTCGTTGTATCCGTGGCGGCACGATCCGCCCTGCGGGCCGGGAGCGGTCACCCCGAACGCCATGTCGGCATCCTTCGCGTCGGCGATGATGAAGTCCTCGGGCGAAGTGGAGCCGGCGTGGATGTTTGCGATTTTCTGGTCGAGCCGCTTCATGAAATGTGGGCTTTTGTGGTCTTCGGATGAAACTTTGCAGGCGGCTTGCATGAGGTGGCGGAGCCCGAGATGTCACCCCCCATTCGGCATAACCCACGGGCGAGGCCCCGCTCCGGGCAAGAAAAATCCCCGGCCGCCCGTCGCGGAGCCGCCGGGGATAAGCAGGCAGCTGCTATTTGACGTGCGCCGAAACGAGCTTGGTCATCTCGAACATGCTGACTTGCTTCTTGCCGCCGAAGACGGCCTTGAGGGCGTCATCGGCGTTGATCTGGGTCCGCTTCTTCGCATCCTGAAGCTTGTTCTTCTTGATGTAGTCCCAGAGCTTCTTGGTCATTTCACTGCGCGGCAGCGGCTTTGATCCAACGATGACGGAGAGCACGGCATCCGGCTGGACGGGCTTCATCAGCGCGGGGTTCGGTTTGCGGGTGGGTTTCGAGGTGGGCTTGGCTGTTGGTTTTTTAGCGGTCGGCATAAATTTAGGCTTTTGCTGCGCGACGTGCTGCCCACCGGGCTTTCATGTTAGCCGCGAGTTTTGCCCGTCCTTCGGGGGTGAGGCCTCTTTTCACCTTGGCTGGCTTGCCTGCCTTGGGAGGAACGGCAACATTGGCGGCTTTGGCGGCGCGACGTGCTGCCCAGCGAGCCTTCGTGGCAGCGGAGATGCGGGCGCGGCCCTCGGCGCTCATTGCCCGCTTTTTGGGTGCCTTGGCGGTTTTTATCGGCGTGACGGCAACCGGATTATTTGCTGCCGGTGCTGGCCGTGCGATTGCGGGCGCGGATTCGACAACTTCGACCGAGATCCCGCCTTTGAGGGTTCTCAGGATTTCGGCGTCGATTTGCCTCAGGATCTGGAGGAGTTCTTCCTTCTTCTCCGTCAGGCTGAGCAGATGGAGAAGGGACTGGCTGTTGATAAGTGATATGTCCATAGTTCTAAACGCCACTTAGCATATAAGAACTGACGGGGTTGGCAATAGCAAACATTCCCCAGTAAACTTTCTCGCTTTCGTTCAATCAGTGGGCGCCGCCTGCCGGGATGGAATCGGCGATCGCCTTAAGAAACCCGGTCTTTCTGCTGTCGTAGTTTTTCCCCGGCGCATTGCGCACCATTGAAATCACGAGTCCGCGCTTGGGATCAATCCGTAGAATCGCGCCGGATGCCGCCCCGTGGCCCATGACACCCTGGCCAAGGGGCTCGTCGTCGAACGGCATCATGCCCAGCCCCCAAACCCTGTCCGTCGAGGCCCCGAGCACACCGGCAAGTTTCTGTGGCCGCATCGACTCGACGGTCGATTCCCTGAGGAAACGATAAGGCCCGTAGGCGCCCCGGTTGAGAAACATCTGCCCGAACCGCGCCATATCGGCCGCCGTGCTCATGGTTCCACCGCTCATGTTGCGCACCTGGGTGTGCGTCATGCCGAGCGGGTCGAGCAGGTGTTTCTTTTGGAATCGCGGGATGATTTCCCCCGAGGAAAGCTCGACGATCTTGCCGGCGAGTTCGTAGCTATCGCCATTGTACTGGAACCGGCGGCCCACCGGGAGCGCGGCGTAGAAATCGGCGATTCTTTCGGGAAAATCGGACAGTTTGTCGCCCGAGTGTTCCGCCATGCCGGCGGTGTGCGTCAGGCAATGGCGGAGCGTCACCGGACGCGGCGCGTTGATTGGCTGGAGCGGCGGCAGATAACGGGCAATGTCGGCATCCAGATCGAGCCGTCCCTCTTCCACGAGCATCATCACCGCGGATGCGCCCATCATTTTCGTGATGGATGCCATGAAACAGATGTCGTCGGTCGTCGCCGGTTGCCCGTTGCGCGTCCCGTATGCCTGATGAAAAAAAACGATGCCGTTCCGGGCCAGACAGACGGTGAACGCTTCCTCGCTCTCCCGGGACCAATCCTCCAGGGCAGCATTGATCCGGGTGATCGCTCCGGCATCGACTCCGGCTTCGGCAGGCGTTCCCTCCCGCAGCACCGGGGCCGGTTTCCCGGACAATGGCTGTGGCCCCTCGAATGGGCGGGGAGCCATTTTGTAAAGGTCCAACTTCAACGGCAGCCACCACGCACGGTCACGGGCAAAGGCATCATCCCAATAAGCCGCCTTTCCCGCAGCCGGATCCCGTTCCGACAATGCCGCCAGCAACACCGGCCATTCTTGGTCGCGGTGAAAGGCATCGATCATCCGCTCGCGGACGATTTCATCGGCGACCACCGATTCCTGATCCATGGCGGTCCCGGAGATTCCAAGAGATTCCCGGATATCGATTTTGCCGCCGATCTTCCATGCCCAGAACGGCGTGTCGTTGGGCTGGCGGAAAAGCGTGTGGTACCGGACAAATACGCGGCCGGACGCGGTGATAATCCGCGACACCGCGCCGTAGCGGCCGGGGTTGGCCGCGGTGACAACCGGACGCCGGCCGGAATCATAATAGGTCGTTTCAATCCGGTACGGACCTGCGAGCGTATCAAACTCGGTCGGCTGCTCGAGGTCGGCGACGGGAAGTTTTTCCCCTTGGAAAACAAACGGCAAATACCGCAGCATCGCCCGCTGGAGTTTGTCCTGCACCACCGCCTTCACGGCATGAAGCGGAACCACCCCGAGGGAACCGCGCCCGGCGCGGACGACAAGCGGCTGGTCTATCTCGTCGTAGTTTGGAAAGGGCAGCGTGATGCGCGTCACTGCGGCACCGTCCCGCAGCGCGAGGCTTCCGGTGGCGAGAGGCCGGTTATTTCGGAAAATCGTGGCGGTGGGCCCGGCGCATTCCGGGGGAGCGGTAACATCCAGATGGATCCGGCGCAGGTTCTCCTGTGTCACGCTGGCGCAAAGGTCGCAGCGGGGGGAGGCTTTCTGTCCGAGCTCGATTTCAAAAGCGTGGGTGGGATCAATCCATGACTCGGCGCTTGGGAACCAGCGCCACGTCTGCCGTTTGCCGGCGGCATCCACGCGATAGAATTGGAGCTGCACGCGAAGCCGCTGGCCGGTTTTTCCGTGCGCATCCAGGGACTTCCACGGAATCTTCACCTCGATCCGCTGGCGGCACGAACCGGGTTTTTCAGGAAGGCGCGCCACTTGGAACTCCGATCCGCCATCCGGCGGGAAAGCACGGATTGATTTGGTTGAAAGCGCGCCGGACGAATCGCTGGACCCGGTGATAACCACGATCTGCCACCGATCCAGCAGGGATGGCGGGGAGGCTAAAAAAATTTCCCAGTTGCCGGAATCCGAGGGCGGACGCTTGTCTGCGGAACTGTGGTCCGTCGAAACCAACTCCAGAACCATCTCTTTCACGTTCCATGAGGCGGTGGCTTCAAGGAAGAGGCCGCAGGAACCGGGGCCTTGGCCGGTTTCGTCGGAAAATCCGCTCACCATAAACGCCTTCGCGGCGGAATCCGGCGGAATCTGAAACGGGTAGTCAGCCGCCCATGCGGCCGAAACAAATGAAAGAATGCAGACAAAAACGAGGGGAAGCCTGTGCACGCATCAGTTTCTAATGTCCCCTGCCTGAAATGTCAGGCAGGAAGAGACCCAGAACCCCTGATTCCTAATCGCCCCGGTCACCGAAAATAGCGGCTCGCCAAACACTCCGCCCGCAGTTATTCTTCCCGAGCCTAGATGCCGCATGCGCGAGACCATTTCAGAAATTAATGCCCTGCGGGATGCCGGGATCATCGGCCAGAGCGCCATCGGTGGCGCGATGGGGGCGACATTTTATTTGGAGCCGGTGACGACATTCGATCTGGACATCTTCGTGCTCTTTGAAGGCGTGCCGGTTATCTTGACGCTCTCGCCCATTTACGAGTTTCTCAAATCACGTGGCCACACAGCGGAAGGCGATGCCGTCGTGATCCACGGTTGGCCCGTGCAATTCCTGCCCGCCGAGACGCCGCTGTTGCGCGAAGCGGTGAACGAGGCACGTGAGATTGACTTCGAAGGGGTGCCCGCACGGGTGATGACGGCCGAGCATCTTATGGCGGTGGCTTTGCAGACGGGCCGCCTCAAGGATTTTGCGCGGCTGCTCGCGTTTGTGGAATCCAAAGTGGCGGATGCCACGCGGTTGGACGATATTCTGAAGCGCCACGTTTTAGTTGACGCCTGGCAACGGTTTGAACAGCGGTACCTGAAGAACCCATGAGTCCGCAATTGCGAGAGTTGTTGGCACAAAAGCAAGCCCGCCGCGCCCGGTTGGCGGCCTTGCCTTACCCGGAGAAAGCCCGCATCGTGGCGCAGATGCGGGAGGCGGCGTTACGGATCAAGGCTGCGACTGCGGGGCGCATGTCAATCAAGACCTCGTCTCCCCGGTGAGTGTCCCTGTGGCGGATTTTATGACAGGGTTCCCCCTTTTTCACGGTGAAGGAGCCGGTGTCGCGGTTGGCTCTGGAGTGGCGGCCGGGTCGGTGGCCCGGGGCCGGGTTTTGTTGATGTCGGCGAGGACGAGTTTCATCGCCTCGGCGATCGGGATTTGCACGCGGCCATTCGCGCGGTCCACCCATGCGTAGGAATTCAGCTTTTTGGCATTGTCGGCGCGCAATTCCGCGAGTGTCTTGGCCCGGAACTCGGCGCGCCGGGCTTCTTCGGGATCGGCGTTCCCCGCCTGCCAACCGGTGAGCCAGAGGGTCGCCCCCCCGAAAAGGAGGAGGAGCACCATGGCCCACGCAAAGAACCACCGGAGGCCGGGCCGGTTTTTCGCGCGCGCTGTTCGGTTGGCAAATTCGTCGGGCATCAGTTTTTGAGGGCGATGGATTCGGGGAGTCGGGGATCGCGGAGCGGCCAGAGCGGGGTGTCGCCAAGGCGTTTGAGGAACACGGCGGCGAGCGTGCATCCGACGGCGGCGAGGCAGGCGATGTCCATCCAGCTCACGGCGGCCCCGGCCTTGTGCAGCGCGGGCAGCACGATCACGTAGATGTCGAGCAGGTGCATCAACAAAATCCAAACCGCCACCTTGCAAAGGAACGACGGGTTCCGCTTTCCCGGATTCGGCAGCAGCAGCAGGAACGGGACGAAGAAGTGCCCGACGACAAGCGCCGTGCTCAGCACTTGCCAGCTCGCGGTATTCCGGCGCAGGAAATAGATCGTTTCCTCGGGGATGTTCCCATACCAGATCAGCATGTATTGGCTGAACCCGATGTAAGCCCAGAAAATCGTGAACGCAAGCATTAGCTTGCCCAGGATGTGGTAGTGCTCGGGCGTGATGAGGCCTTGGAAATACCCGGCCTCGCGCAGGGCGGTGACCAGCAGGACCAGCACGCACAGCGCGCCCAGCGCGGCCCCCGCAAAAATATAGACCCCCCACATCGTCGAGAACCAGCGGTAGTCGAGACCCATCAGCCAATCGACCGAGCAGAACGTCAGGCACAACGCGAAAAGCGGCAGGCTAACAAACGTGATCCGGCGGTTCATGACCGTGTAGCGTGCCGCCCCGTCCTTGTCCTGCTGGACCGAGTTCGCCCGCAGCCAGACCGCGGCCACCGAAAAAAAGACAAAGTAGAACCCGGTGCGGCCCCAGAAGAACCAAGGGGTGAGGTAGGGCCATTTATCGAGCAGCAGCGGGTCGCGCGCATGCTCCGGGAGCATCCAATCCCAAAGCTCCATGCGCACGAAGACGAGCGGGAAAAAGAGCAGGGCCATCACCGGGAGCAGGCCGGCGAGGTTTTCCAACTGCCGGCGGACGACCGCGCTCCACTCCGCATCGACCGCGTGATGGACGAGGATCCAGAAGAGCGCGCCCAGGCCGATCGTGAAGAAAAAGGTGAATGCGAAGAGGTAGGAAAACGCGAACTGCTTGGGATCGAAAATGGCCCCTGCAAAAATGGCGGCATAGGAGACCAGCGCGGCGGCGACAAGGCCGAGGAACCGGCCTCCCACATGCTTGTAGTCGAACATCCGCGGAGGTTCTGGCGCGCGCGTGTCCATGGCCTATTTCTGCGCCTCCAGCGCGGCCCGTTCGTTTTCCGGCACGTCGTTGATGGTCGCCCCGCCTTGGGATTTCTGGAGCGCCCGGATGTAGGCGATGATCGCCCAGCGGTCCTGGACCTGGATTCGGTCGCCGTATCCCATCATCGTGTTCTTGCCGTTGGTGAGGGTGTTGAAAATTTCCCCGTCCGCCATTTTCCGGATTCTTTCCAGGTGGAAGTTGGCGATGGCGACGAGGCCGAATTTCGACGAGATCCCGTTGCCGGCCGCGGTGTCGCCGTGGCAGGGCGAGCAGTTGATGGTGAAACGTTCCCGGCCCCGCTCCATCAGCCCGGCCGTGATCTCGAACGGCATACCTGTCCCCCACTGGCCGCCGATTTTGCCCGTGTCGATATATTCCGGGCCCGAGGAAAAATAGATCTGCTGGTAGGGGCCGCCGGCCTCTCCGACCGAACCGTCCGCCGGCTTGTGCAACGGGATCGCGTATCCGATCGGAACGGTGCCGTCCACCGGCTTCCGGTTTCCGCGGCCATCGGCGAAAAACGCGCCAGGCACCTGGGCCTTCACCTTCGGCTGGTGCCGCATGTCCGGAAAAATCTCGATCGGCGGGCGCGCGGATTTTTGCCCGCGGAAGCCAGCGACCGAAACCACCAGGATCACGAGCAGTGCGAAAAGGATGAAGAAGTATTTCATTCAGTCTCCATGGATGGTGGTGATGTTCGTGCCGCCGAGGGATTCGAGGAGGTCGCGGGCGGTGCGCTCGGAAAATTTCGGGTCTCCGGATTCGATGGCGACGAAGAATTTGTCCTCGGTGACTTTTTTGAACCGGTCCCAGTTGAAGAGCGCGTGGTTGAGGCGCGGCAGGCCGTTCATGGCCAGCATGCCGATCACCGCCGTGAATGCCGAGACAAGGATCGCCAGATCGAACAGGATCGGGAAAAACGCGGGCACGGTGAACAGGTTCGTCGGCTTGCCGGCCACGATGAGCGGATAGAAAAACGATGTCGGCCCGAACTGGAGCCCCACGGCAAGAAGGAATCCGGCGAGGCCGCCCAGAAAGACAACCTGGCCGAGCACCGAGCGCTTCATCCCCATCGCCGCGTCCATGCCGTGGATCGGGAACGGCGAGAACACATCCCAGCGCCGATAGCCTGCGTCCCGGATTTTTTCGGCCGCCAAAAAAATGTCTCGCGCGCAGGAAAATTCCGCGGCGACTCCGTAAATTGGAGCTTCCTTGTTGCCCGCCGTCCTCATCGCGACTCCCCGTGATGCGGGTCCGCCTCGGGCAGGACCGCTTTGACTTCAAACATGCAGATCATCGGCAGGAACCGGATGAAGATCAGAAACAATGTCGCAAACAGCCCGAGCGTCCCGGCAAACGTGCAGACATCGACCCAGGTCGGATGGAACATCCCCCACGCGGAGGGCATGAAGTCGCGGGTCAGCGTGGCCGCGATGATCACGAAACGCTCGAACCACATGCCCGCGTTCGGAAACTGCACCAGCACCCAAACCCACAGAAGGTGCGTCCGGAAAAATTTGAACCAGAACAACTGGGGGACCAGGACATTGCAGACGACCATCAGCGCATACGCCCACCAGTAGGGGCCGAACGCGCGATACCAGAACGCCGCTCGCTCGTAGGGGTTGCCGCTATACCATGCGGTGAAAACCTCCATCACGTAAGCGTAGCCGACGAGCGAGCCGGCCAGCAAAATGATCTTGCACATCTTGTCCACGTGGTCGGCCGTCACCAGGTCGTGCAGCGGCTTGTAGAGCGCGCAGGCGGGGATCAGGATCGTGAGCACCATCGCGAACCCGCCGAAGATCGCGCCGGCCACGAAGTAGGGCGGAAAAATCGTCGTGTGCCAGCCGGGGACCACCGATGTCGCGAAGTCGAACGACACGACCGAATGGACCGAGAGCACGAGCGGGGTCGAGAGCCCGGCGAGGATCAGGTAGGCCGCCTCGTAGTGCCGCCACTGGCGGTTGCCTCCCCGCCAGCCGAGCGCCATGATCCCGTAGAGGCATTTTTTCATCTTCGACGTGCAGCGGTCGCGGACGGTCGCGAGGTCGGGGATCAGCCCGGTATACCAAAACAGCACGGAGACGGCGAAATACGAGCCCACCGCGAACACATCCCACATCAGCGGGCTGCGGAAATTCTGCCAGATCGCGTTCGCGTTCGGAACCGGCGCGAGAAACCAGACCATCCACACGCGCCCGATGTGGAACACCGGATAAATCGCCGCGCACACCACCGCGAACAACGTCATCGCCTCCGCCGCGCGGTTGACCGACGTGCGCCACTTCTGCCGGGTCAGAAAAAGGATCGCCGAGATCAGCGTGCCCGCATGGCCGATGCCGATCCAGAACACGAAATTCGTGATGTCCCACGCCCAGCCGACCGGATGGTTGTTCCCCCAGACGCCGACGCCGGTCGCCACGAGATACGCGAGGCAGGCGAGGCACAGGAGCGTCATCGGGACCGTGACCCCCATCGCGGCCCACCACCATGTCGGCGTCCGCTCCTCGATGATCGAGCTGATGTAGCTGCTGATCCAGCCCATCGTGCGCCGGTTGAGCACCAGCGGAGGTCGGATGAGTTCCCGCTCGGTCATGGCTGGTGAGCCTCCGGGAGGCTGGGGGCAGCGAGCTCATGGGAAGAATGGGAGGTCTGGGAATCATAACTCCCATTATTCTCATTCCTCCCATGCGGCTTGTTGGCTCCCGCCCCCACCTTGTCAGCGCCAGGCATCGCCGGGTTCGGGTTTTTGATCCTCGCGAGGTAGGTGACGCGCGGCGCGACGTTGAGGTAATCGAACATCGTGTATCCCCGCCCGCTGTTGCGCAGGCGGGCGACGCGGCTTTGCGGGTCGGCGATATTGCCGAAAACCAGCGAGTCGTTCGGGCAGGCCTGCTGGCAGGCGACTTTGAAGGCGCTGACCGGGGTTTGGCTCTTCGGTGCCGGCCCGGCCTCGACGAGGCGCGAGATCTTCGCCTCCTCGATGCGCTGGATGCAGAACGTGCATTTTTCCATCACGCCGCGCATGCGGACGGTCACGTTCGGGTTTTTTGCGAGTTTGAGGCTTTCGGGCATGCCCTTCTTCGCGAGCGGGCCTTGGTAGAGTTTGTCGAGCGGGCGCTGGTTGTAGTCGAAGAAATTGAAGCGGCGGACTTTCCAAGGGCAGTTGTTCGCGCAATACCGGGTGCCGATGCAGCGGTTGTAGGCCATGAGGTTCAGCCCGTCCTCGCTGTGCACGGTGGCGTTGGCCGGGCAGACGGTCTCGCAGGGCGCATTCTCGCAATGCTGGCACATGAGCGGCTGGGCCAGCATCTCGGGTTCGTCGGGCTCTCCCGCGAAATAACGGTCGGTGCGGATCCATGCCATCTCGCGGTTTTTGCGCACCTGGTCTTTGCCGACGACCGGCACGTTGTTCTCGGCCTGGCAGGCGACGACGCAGGCGTTGCATCCGGTGCAGGTGTTGAGATCGACGATCATCCCCCACTGCTCTTTCGATGTGAGGGGCGGATGCGTGTAGAGCGAGATGTTCGGCGGGATGCGCGAATCCATCCCCATGGTCCGGGCAAATGCGGGCTCGTGCCGGTAGCGGTCGAGCGTGCCCTCGCGGACCAGGTCCCGGCCTTCCATTTTGCCGTGTTCCTGGGTTTGGGCCATCGCGTAGGTCCTGCCGGTGACCCGGAGCGTCACCCCGGCGGAAAACCGTGGAGACGCGGCTGCCCGGAGCGGGTAGGCATCGAACCCGACATTCTCCATCAGCGCCGGAAGCCCTTTCCGCCCGTATCCGAGCGCGATGGAAAGCGAGTCGTCGGCATGTCCGGGAGCGACGATGGCGGCGGCCTCGACCGTGCGCTTCCCGTCGCTGATTTCCACGATGTCGGCGACCAGATCGTAGTCGATCACGTTTCCCAGCTTCTCCGCGACTTCCTCGATTTTCCCGAAATTGTTCGCCTTGATCCCCAGCTTTTTCGCCGTGGCCGGGCTGACGAGAACCGCGTTATCCCAAGCGAGCTTGGTGACAAAATCCGGGGTTTCGAGGAGCCAGGAATTGTTGGCGTAGCGCCCGTCGTCCACGCTGGAACTTTGCAGGAAGACGAGTTCGAGCCCGGCGGGAGCGGGCCTGGCTTGCGCGACAATTTTCGATGCGGCGGCAACCGCGAAATCGAGCGCCGTCCCGGCAAATCCGGTTCCGGGGAGGAACCCGACCCGGAGCACATTGTTCCAAAGCACATCCATCCCTCCGGCATCGGCGACAGCGGCTTCGGGGGCGAGGGATTCCAGCGTGGCCCGGACCAGTTCCCGTCCGTCTGCCGCCGGGTTTCCGAGAAGTTTCGCGAGGATTTCCAATTCGGAAACTCCGCCCCAAAGCGGAAGGATCATCGGCTGGATCGAAGTGTAGGTGCCGTCGTAAGTGCGGGCATCCCCCCATGTTTCCAAAAAGTGCGCGGCGGGAACATGCCAGCGGGAGACCCGGGAGGTTTCGTCTTCGAACAGGCCGAGCTTCACAACGTCGGGAACCCCCGACAACAGGGAGGGAAAATCCAAATCGGCCGGGGCGTTGTAGGCCGGATTTCCACCGAGGATAAAAAGCGTTTTGACGGCGCCGGCGGCGATCGCTTTCGCGAGTTCGGCGATCGTGGCCGAGGAGGGCGAGGGGTTGGCGGTTCCCAGAATCGTCGATCCCAGGTTGCCCAACGCCCCGTTGATCGCGTGGACGAGCACCTGGACCGCTGCGGGAGTCTGCGGGCCGGTCAAAACGAGCGAGCGTCCGGGATTGGCGAGCAGGTCGTCCGCACACCCGGCGATCCAGGCCTCGTCGAGCGGCGCGTCCGCCTGCCGGCATTCGCCGAGAACGGATCCCAGCGTGGGATCGTTTGTCTTCTTGGCAATCCTCCCGGCGAGCCGCCGCGCGAATTCGCCCATGTGCGAGGCTTTGCAGCGGAGCCGGTGGTCGGCCATTCCGCCGGTGATCGTGAAGTGGTTCTCGACCGCGTAGAGCCGGTTCATCGGGGCCCCCATCTGGTCGGGGTTGCGGCGGGCGGCGAATCCGGTCGCGTAGCCGATGCCGGTCTCGGCCGGATTCAAAAAATCGCTGTCGAGCGCGACGACGACATCCGCCCGCTCGAACTTCGGCAGCAGCCGCGTCCCTGCGCCGAACGCGGCCGCCGCAGCCAGCTCCGCCTCGCTGTCGCCGAGTGGTTCGTATTCCGCCCAGAGGACGCCGAGGAAGTTCCGCCCGATCTCCGCGCGCAGGCGGTCGCGCGTCGGAGAATTTTTCTTTTCTGCGAGGAAGGCCATGCCTTTGCCTCCGCCTTGGCCCACCGATTGTAGGAAAGCATCAAACGCCGAGGCTTCGACAGGCGCGCCTTTATCGGTGAAGTTTTTCGAGCGGTGCGGGTCGTAGAGATCGAGGATCGCGGCCTGTGCAAAGGAATCCGTGCCCCCGTTGCTGAACGGGTGCAGCGGGTTGCCCTCGAGTTTGGTGGGACGCCCGTCGGACGTGCTCGCGATGAGCGGGGTCGCGCCCGCGCGCGTCGGCATCGCCGTCGCGTAATACAAAAACTTTCCGGGGACCGTCCATTCCACGCCTTTTGCGAACGGCACGAGGTGGGCCTGCGGCCTGCGGCATCCGGTCAAACCGGCTCCTGCCAGCGCGACCGACGCGCCCATGAGCTTGAGGAAATCCCGCTTCGAAAGCCCGCTGTCTTCGTTTTTCATCGGTGGCATCCTCCGCAGGTGACCGGCGGGTTCACTTCCCAGGCCGCCTGGAAATTTTTGCCCGTCACGCGCTGGTTTCCGGCGGTGCCCGGCTTCCGGTTCACGTTGAAAATTTCCCGGGGCGGGCGGAGGAAGTTTTCCGGTGCGCGGTGGCACGCCAGGCACCACGCCATGCTCTGGGGCTGGTCCTGCCAAACGGCCTCCATTCTGTTGACCGCCCCGTGACAACTGAAACAGCCCACCCCGCGGTTCACATGGGCGGCATGGTTGAAGTAGGCGTAGTCCGGCACCTGCTGGACGCGGATCCACTCCACCGGGCACCCGGTCTTCCAGCTTTCGCGCACGGCTTCGAGCTTCGGGCTCGTCGCGCGGATCTGCGTGTGGCATGCCATGCACGACTGCGTCGCCGGAATGTTCGAATGCGCGGCCACCTCGACAAAGCTATGGCAATACCGGCAGTCCATCCCCAGTTGCCCCACATGGACCGCATGGGAAAACGCGGCCGGCTGCACCGGCATGTGACCGGCGCGGGTGTATTTCGGCGTAAAATAATACGTCACGCCGCCCGCGAGCGCGGCGGCCAACACCCCGAGGCAGAGCACGACCTCGAGGGCGGCCCGGTTTGTCCATCTGGGAAAAAAATTGGCCATGAAGCTCGGCGCAAACCCTCAACCGCCCGGAACAAGCATCTGCAGAAACCCCACGGGGACGGGTTCTTGAAAAATTCCAGCGCGGAGCAAAAACCGGTGCATGGGAGAAAAATGAGCCTGCAAAATTCAAGTCGCGACTGTCAACAGATTCGGCAATAATAATTCCGCCATGAACATCCGCCATTGCCCCGAAGAAGCCATCGGCCCCAAGTTTTTCCGCCGCTCTGCGCTTGTGGCATGGGCATCCTGCCCATGCGTAGCAATCCAGCAAGACATGGGCAGGATGCCCATGCCACGGCATGGTTTCGACAAAGCGATCCGCCTCCTCGCCGCCGCGCTCGTTTTTTCTGCGCCGGCTCTTTTTTCCGCCGAGTCCGCCCAGCCCGAGCTCCCCGTCAAGACCCTGCGCATCGGCTCGACAAGCGTCCGGGCCGAGGTCGCGGATAACGACGCGCAGCGTTCCGCGGGCCTGATGTTCCGGGAATCCCTCGCGGCCGACTCCGGCATGCTCTTCGTCATGCCATCCGTCGGGCCGGCTTCCTTCTGGATGAAGAACACGCTCATCCCGCTCTCGGTCGCGTTCATGGACGAAAACGGGACGATCCTCGAGATCCACGACATGCAGCCGAAAAGCGAGAAAATCGTGAAGAGCACATTTTCGCGGATCGCCTATGCCCTGGAAATGCAGCAGGGCTGGTTCGGAAAAAAGAACATCTGGCCGGGCGAGCGGGTCTCGGGCCTGCCCCCGCCGGTGCGGGAGTGATCTTCTCCGGCCACTCGGCAGTTGACCGCCGCACGAGGCAACTGAGAGGATCGGCGCGATGGATCCTGTCGCGTTGCTGTGGGTGGTTTTCGGGGTGACCGTGGTGCTGGTTTGCGCCTTGGATCTGTGCGTCATCACCCGGCGAGGTTCCTCCATGGGAACGGCCTCGGCGCTGCGCTGGACGGGGATCTGGATCGCTGTGGCGCTCGCCTTCGGGGCGCTCGTTTTCTTTTTGCACCCGAATGGCCCGGCGATCGCGCTTCTCTTTGTCGCCGGCTTTCTCACCGAGTATTCGCTCTCGGTGGACAACCTTTTCGTTTTTATCCTGATCTTTTCGGTGATGGACGTCCCGCATCGCGCCCAGCCCAAGCTCATCAAGCTGGGGATCTTTCTCTCGATCATCCTGCGGGTCGTTTTCATCCTGTTCGGGGTTGCCCTGGTGGGGCGTTTCCACTGGCTGATTTCGCTTTTCGGCGTGCTCCTGATCTGGACCGCATGGAAAATGCTCGCGTCCGTCGGGAAGGAACCCGCCGACCCGAGGAACAGTTTTTTCTACCGCGCGGCAGCCCGGGTTTTCCCGATCCGCTCGGGTGATCCGTCCACGGCGCGCCTTGTTATCCGGCACCAAGGACGGCTGTGCGTCACCCCGCTCTTCCTGGCATTCCTCGTCATCGGAAGCACGAACGTGGTGTTCGCGCTCGACTCGATCCCCGCGATCATCGGCATCAGCACGGATCCGTTTGTCGTGGTGACTTCGAGCGTCTTCGCGGTTCTCGGCCTGGGCTCGCTCTTCTTTGCGATCCGGGGAGTGATGGGGATGTTCAAGTTCCTTCAGCACGGCGTGAGCGTGATCCTCTTTTTTATCGGCGGAAAAATGATCGCGGATCTCTGCGGGCCTGTCCGCGGCTGGTTCCAGGACCACCCCGTCGTTCCCCTGCTTGTCATCGCCTTCGTGCTGGCCGTTTCGATGGCCGTTTCCGTCTGGCACAACCGCGCGTTTCCCGCCACAAAGAATCCCCGCCCCAAAGACGCGGGGTGATGCGGGCGGCGCTCAGAGCAAACACACAGCGGGATAGGTAGAATGAGTCGGGCACCTCGGCGATGTGCCCCTACCGATTTTTGGTAGGGACGGCTCGCCGAGCCGTCCGTCGATTCCACCCGTTTCGGTATCAAAATGGTCTCAGAGGCGGCGGATTTCCTCGCGGGCGATCCGGCACCATTCGTCGAAGCGCTCGGGGTGGCCTTCGCAGGTGTGGGTGTCTTTGAGGATGACTTCGACCTGCGGGGGAATAGTTCCAGCCTGCAAACCCTGCCCCACGGAACACCTATTCGTTTTTCAATTGCTCGCTCAAGATGGTATAAAACGCATCCGTCGGCAACGTCCACTCCACGCGGCCATCCTTCGGTTCGAGGCGGGATTGACTGCGGATCGTCCCTTGTTCGTCGAGGACGGCAGCATGCTTGAGTTTCGGGTTGGCCAGGGACATCACGGCGTGGGTTTTGCGAATCATCCACGGCCCCTTGCCCGAGTTGAGGATTTCCACGGTGCCGGGGCTCGCCCCAGCCTTATCCGGCGCGACCGGAGCCGTTTTCCAGCCCGTCGGCGCGGCGATCGCCCCGGATTGAATGAGAACCCGGCTTGATTTGGAGAGCGGTTTTCCGTCCAGCGAAACCGCGATCAGAATGGAATAGTCGTCCTGCGATTGAATCCGGACATCGGCGAGTTCGAATTTCCCGCCCGCGTCCTTGAGAAAACCGGCCACGCCCTGGGCCTGCGGCGTATTGACGCGAAGCAACCCGCTGCGGGTGTCCAGAGAGAGCTGCTTGTTCGTCGAGGCCACCGTCCCTTTTTCGCGGTTGACCAGCGGCGACAAATCCGCCGCTTTGCGCAGGCCGGCAGGCGCATCCGGGCGAATCGACACGCGTCCGGCAAGAAAAGTTTCCGGTGTCAGAGCTGGCAGCGGCTTGCGCCCGACCATGTCTTGGAATGTCACCTCTTCCCGGACCACCACATCGGCCGGAGACACGAGCCGCTTCCGGAAAATCAAGGCCGCCGCCGGGAACTGGCTGATGAAGTTCGGCTGCGAAATTCCCCACTTAAAAATGAGCCCGCCTTTGTCGGTGGCGCCAAATGGGAAGAAAGGCGAGCGCTCATATTCCGGCGCGTTGCAGGCGAGACAAAACACCCCATCCACCTTCTGCAGGGAGCCGTAAGCCGCGAGCAGCAGCGGGCCTTCTACGCGGTAGGGGTTCGGCTTGATCCAGGTCGTGCTCGAGAGATTGAACGGTTTTCCGGCGACCCGGCGATGGCTCGTCGGGAGATCCGGGTTTTTCAAGGCGGATCGGGGGGTGAATGTGTCGCCCGGATCGATCCTCCAACCCGCGAACTTCCCCTTGTGGTCGCATTCGAAAAAATGGTTGAATTCCATCACGTCCGCGGCGGACCACGACCAGAGCTGGAGCGGTTCGAGCGAGGGGTTTGCCGGCCCGAAGTTGCTGGCATTGATCAGGCACTTGACCTTGAGATCCTCGCGAAGATAGCGGGCCGCCTCGGTGTAGAACTCCCGCTCGAGCCTTGTCATAAACTCGGCCTGGTCGGTCCTGCGCAGGTCGGCCGGAGCCGTCCCGGACGCAAAAAGCAAATACAGCTTTTCGAGTCCCAGCCGGCCTTCCGTGGCGGCATCTCCGTCCACGGCTTTTCCGCCCCATGTGTCGATCGCCTTCTGGATCGAGCCGTATTTTTTCGCCGCAAAATCGCCAAACCGTTTTTCGAGTTCCCGCCGGGGTCCGCCCTTGACCGTATCGGCCCAGTAAAAAAGCATCGTGTCCTCGCTGACAACCTGCACCAGCGCGACCGCGGGATCATCCTTGAGCGCGATTCCGGTGTATGGGTTTTTGACGGTAAAAAGATGTTTCATCCAGGCCTTCCACGCCTCCTGAAGTTTGGGCTCGAAAAAGAGGAGCGAGTTGAGCGTGCTGCCTTCGCCGTATCCCTCGATGCCCCAGGCCGGATCGACCTTGACGCAGCCATGGTCCCAGAACGGGGCGACCCGCGTGTAGATCCCCTCTTTTTTCATGGCCGCAACCAGCCGCCAGACATCGTTGACGAACGATTCGTTCACCTCGGTCAATGCCTGGCCCGGTTTCTGCGGGATCAGGCCCGAACGGTCTCCGCCCACGCGCACCGCATTGCAGCCCAGACGCGCCAGAAAACGCGCATGCACCGCGAGGTCCGCGTCCGTCACATGCTCGTTCACATTCGCGGCCGCGCCCCAAAACCGGATCGGCCGGCCGTCGCCGCGGACATACCCCTCGCCATCCTTGCTCAGCCGCACAAACCCGGATTCACCCGCAACCTTTTCGTTGAGGGAACGCAGGTCCAATGGGCCGGGCGTCGCGGGTGCCGGCCCCGGCTTGAATTCCCAGGTGTCGTCCGGACCCGGCGCGACGGCGCTCTCAGCCGCCATTGAAGCATTGACCAATAAGAATCCCGCACAAAAAAACGCGGCATGGTTCACGAGTCGTCGGATGGGTTGGATGGGGTGGTTCATAGTTGTTGGCTCGCACTAGCCCGCATATCTCACACTCCAGAGAAAGCGCCGGGCAGAGTGTTCCGGGGAGCGCACCCGTCTCGGGTGCGGGTTTCGGCGTCCTCGCCGTAACAGGCTTCCCTTCCAAAATGCAGGAAGTTCGCGGCAGCGAGACGCTGCCGCCCGCACCCGAGACGGGTGCGCTCCCCAGACGTTTGCGTCCCCACGCTGGAAAGTGTGAGACATGCGCGTCCGGATCATTTTCCAACCGCCACGACCGAACCGTCGCGCAACGTGACAAGCACCGTGCCGTTTCGATTGATGGCGAGGCTGTCATGCGTCGGCTGGCCCGGGAGCGGGACGCGCCACAGCTCGGCTCCGTCCGCGCGCTTGCGGGCGACGAGTTCCCAGCCCTCGATCACCAGCTTGTCTTTTTCGCCCGTGGTTTTGGCGGCGGCGAGGATGACCGCATCCTTGCTGAGGGCGGCACCCATGATCGGCTCGCCGGGGATCGTCCAGCGCGAAGCGGGTTCCTTGGGTTTTGTCGTTTTGGGGCGTCCAAAAGTATCGGTTTCCATCAAGGCGGCTCTGGTAATTCCCGTCGTCATCTGGTACTTCACGGGTTCCTGTGCGTCGAGCACCTGGATCAGGTCGGCGGTTCCGTAACCGGACACATCGGCATTGATGGCGGTGGGCATCACGAGCAGATCATCATCCCACACCGGACCGTGGTTGGTGTTTTCTATGACATTGATCGCGGCGGCGTGATCCGGGACGGGTTGGGTTGCGAAGGCGGTGAACCCCGACTCATTGTGCGCCAGGTTCCACAAATCTTCCGTAAGATAGCTGCGGCGTCCGCCGATCAGCACCCACTTCGGAGACAACGCCAAGGCAAGGTCGCCGTAGCGTATGCAGAACGTGCTGTCTGGTTGGATATCGGTTTTGCCGGTGGCCAGTTCATACGTGCCCGGCCGGGATCGCCCGGTCGGGAGCCACAACCGGTCTTGGGCGATGCAGGTCAAACCAGAATTCGAGTACCCGAGTTCCGGTTTGTCCCCGCCGAGCCCGGCATCGTCCTGGCTCCAGCGCGTTGCGCCGGTCAGGGCGTCGATGGCCACGGCATGGACGCCGCCCTGTTGCTGGAATCCGGCCACGGCGTACACCGCGCCGTCGCTGACCAAAACGCCGCCGATCAGCGGCCAGCTATTGCGCAATTGGCCATACATGCGGATGCGGCGCTCGCCGGGGGCGACCCGGTATCGCCAGAGCGCCGCGCCGGTGTCGGCGGCGAAGCAATGCACCACGCCGTCCGCATCCCCGGCGTAAATCCGGTTGTTCCACCAGCAGGGCGCGGCCATGGCGGTATTGGGCAAAGTTTGACTCCAGAGTTCCTTGCCGGTGTTTGCGGCGCAGCACCGCACGACCCCTTGCGCATCGACGAACCAAACCCGGTCGCCCACGGCGACCACACCGCTCGCCTTGAGTTCCGGCGTCGAGCTGGTTAGCGCGTCCTTGCCTTTGATCGCCGGACTCGGCTCGTACTTCACTGCGACCGGGGGCTTCCATTGCCAGAGGACTTTGGCGGTCACGCCCACCGCAACTTTGGAAGCGCCGGAGCGGGCAATGTCATGCCGGGGCATGGCCCAGTCCAGCGCGTCGCCATTGCCGGGGGCGGATGGTTTTCCGTCCAGTCTTTCAAGTCGCCCGGCAGTGGGCGCGGCGTGAGGACTCCACGAGCCGGCCTGGGTGAACGCGCGCCAGCCGATCATCGGCAGGCTGCACAGGCAGCCGCTGGCGCACGACATGGCGATGCCATCGGCAACCGTGATGCCGGTGTCGCACGGGCTTTTGATGTCGGTCTGCCGAACGACCTCGAACTTGTCGCGGGTGGCGCATTTGCCGAACCCGCCCATGAACAGCTCCGGCGTCGCAAGCACCGGCCCGCAACTGTCGCCGGCCAGCGGTTGCGGGCGCTTCACCGCGCCAGTGCGGAGGTCGATCTCGCTCTCGCCATCGAAATAGCTGTTCTCCCACAACATCCCGCACAGGGAACGCCCACCATGGAGCTTGTCGGTTTGCCAGAGCAGGGAACCGTCCTTGCTGTCGAGCGCGGCGAGAGACTTTGTCCATTTTGCGCCGCAAAGCAAAACGCCATCGCCCGCCACGATCAAGGGCATGGAAATAAGAGCCGCCTCCATCGTGTTCTGTGTGGTGACGGCCAGCGCGGCCAGCACGTCGCCTGCCGGGCTGGTCCAGATTTCCTTGCCGGTCGCCACTTCGCGGCAGCGCACGCCTTTGCCCTGGCGATTGTAATACAGACGCCCCCCTCGCACCGCCCAACTGCGCTGGTCCACGAGCGCATCCTCGGTGATCTTCCAGAGCTGCGCGCCGTCCTTGAGACGGTATGCGGCAAGCGCCATGCCGTTCGGTTTGTCGCTGTAGGACTGCAGCGCAGTGGTGCTTTTGATCTTCTCCGGATCGCCCGCCAGGACGACAAGCGCATCGCCTTCGACTGCCAGACACTTGATCTGGCCGCCCTCCTGCGGCCCGGCGATGCGGGCGAGTTCCTTTCCGGTCTCGGCGTCGAGACGGAGGATATCGGCCTTGTCCACCAGCAGCAGCTCATCGCCCGTGGCGACCATGCAGGAGCGGCCGACCAGAAAATCCGGCGCATGGTATCGGCTCTCCGTAGTCGGCGCGAGGGTTCGCTTCCAGAGCACTTGGCCGTTGCCAAGGCTGCGGGTCTCCACTTCGGCATACGGAACGGAGCCTAAAATCCGGTGGATACGGCCGCCGGCGCTCACCGTTGTCGTCCCCCAGAAGCCGGCATGCAGCGGCAGGTCATACCACTGCGGCATGAACGGCGGCTTCAGCAGCTTGTCCTGGGAAGCGAGATTGTTATCCGGCCCGTGCAGGCGGTGCGACCAGGCGTCGCCGCCCGGCTCCGCTGGAAAAGAAACGACCTTCCATCCATCGGCGGTTTTCACCGTCGCATCGCCGAGAGAGGCGTTTTTCAAGTCGGCCTTTCCCGGCAGCACCAACCGCCCGCGATGCGCGGTCAATGCCTGCCGCCACGTCTTGATCAGCTCCGGCGTCGCCTCGACGGAACAGGCGACGATCAAATCGACGGAGTGGTCGGCGAACGGCACGCCGGCCACCGGCCCGACATCGACCCAGAGACGGCTCCCGAGCAACCCCTTTTCCACGGCGGCTTTCCGCAGGTCGGCCGCCGCTTTTTCCGAGGCATACCGGGCTTGGACCGTCCAGTTGGGCAGCTCGGCCAGCGCGAGGACTTGGTTCGCGTGGGCCGGAGCGGGCCAATACGCGACCCCTCCGACAAGCCCGCTGGCGGCGGACGGGTCGCCGGCTGGCGCATCTCTCGGCTCCGGCGTGGCCGCAGGCACGGGTTCCGCCGGGACGTTGGCGGAGGCCGCCGGCGTGGCGGAGGGCGTGGCGGCCGCATCGGGAAAAAACTGCTGCCGGGCTTCCTCCGAAAGCTTCTCCTTGCTGAATTCCATCTTTCCATGCGCGAGGGTCAGCTCGAGGTTGTTGCCCGCCACTCGCGCCGTGACATACTCGATTTTGGATTTGTTGGCGAGCGTGAGTTCCGCCGCACCGAGGGAGCCGGCGGTGGCGCAGACCAGCAGCGCTAACGCCGCGTAAAAGTGATGTATTTTCATGTGTTTGAATGGGATGCCACTGTCATTGTGCGTCGGCGGCCCCGGATCCGACGACCGCCAAAGTTCTCCCGCAAAATGTCACGGGCAGAGGTTTTATCATCTCCGGCATCATAAATTCGGATTTCGAGAATTTTGTTTCCTCTCCACCCGCTTCGTTTTCTTCGCGGCTTCGTGTCTTCGTGTGAGGTTCAAGTTTTCCGAAATCAATGTGCGTGGAGTATATCATCTCCCATCCTCGCTGCGCCAACCAGAAAGCGCAATTTCTGTTTTTGTCCGAAAAAATTGCAAAATAATTCTTGCTGCAAAATAATTCTTGCCTGCTGCCCGGCTTCGGGTATTTTCTTATAAAACCTACGCGTCTGTCCCTCCTCAGCACACCCTCAATCATCCTATGAAAACACCCACACATCCAACTTTCTCCTCTGGATTGGCCCTCCTCGTGGCGGCTCTCGCCTTCTCCCTCGTTCCCATTCAATCGGCCCGCGCCGCGACGGATACGTGGGACGGTGATGTGAACGGCGCATGGGACCTGACGACCTACAACTGGAACTGGGATGGCACCACCAACACCCCTTACACAGCCGGTGACGCTGCCTTGTTTAGCGACTATGCCTCAGGCACCACCAATGTTTCCATCAGCAGCCCCACACCCGGCACCGTTTCCCCTTCGTCCATCACCGTCACTTCCTCGATTGGGCGCGTCTGGACGATCGGCGGTCCCGGCTACATCGCGGGCACGGGCTCTCTCACTTTGACGGGGAGTTTGTTGGGGGCGACGCTGTCGCTCACCGGGGCCAACACCTACAGCGGCGGCACGATAGTCAACTACGGCACCCTCAACATCAACAACGGCGGCACCGCCACCACGTCCGCCATCGGAACGGGGGCGCTGACGATTAACGGCGGCACGATCAACAACACAAGCGGCACGGCCAAGACAATGCTCACCAACAACGCGGTGACTTGGGGCGGGGACTTCGGATTCAGCACGGCTGGCGGCACCTCGGCCAACAACCTGAACCTCGGCACGGGCGCGGTGACCGAAACCGGCAGCCGCACCATCACACTCAACGGCACCGGGGACACGCTGACCTTCGGCGGGACGGTAACCAACAACACCAATGCCTCTATATCAACAACCGTCAATGGAGCGGGCAACACCCTCTCGCTTGGAGGTTACACCCTGAACAGCGGTGCGGCGGCCGTGACGGACAGTTTCGGCGGCACCGGCAACGTTACCATCACCGGAGCGGTCACCAACGGCGGAGCCGGTCCGAACGGCCTGACCTACAACGGCACCGGCCTGCTGACCCTCTCCGGCGCGAACACCTACTCCGGCGGCACCACCATCAACTCGGGCACGGTCAAACTCGGCAACGCCACGGCCCTCGGCGCCAGCGCCGGGGCGGTCAGCGAATCCGCCGGGGCGGTGCTCGACTTGAACGGCCAGACGCTGACCAACACCAACGCCCTCACCATCAACGGCACCGGCATCTCCAACGGCGGCGCTTTGATCAACAGCAGCGCCACGGGGGCCACCTACGCCGGTTTGCTCACCCTCGGCAGCAACAGCACCATCACGGCGGGCAGCGGAAATATCACCCTCTCCAATACCGGCACGATCACCGGCAGCGGTGATAATTTGGCCTTGAACGTCAACGGACATTCTATCAGCATCGCGAGCGTCATCGGCACGGGCACGGGCGCCCTGACCGTGAGCGGCACCAACACGGCGTACCTCACCGCCGGGAACACCTACACCGGCGCGACGACCATCAAATCGGGCAGTTCCCTGTCTCTGGGCAACGCCACCGCAGGCGGTTCCCTCGCCACCGCCGGCGTCATCATCGACAACGGCACCTTGACCTTC